>Ga0315289_10003374_pt1 | contig 24251 bp, 25 predicted proteins | sample YL17G11_40_MG_FD_203452 | JGI IMG/M metagenome (GOLD analysis project Ga0315289, IMG submission 203452) | Sediment microbial communities from Yellowstone Lake, YNP, Wyoming, USA - YL17G11_40 | ecosystem: Environmental > Aquatic > Freshwater > Lake > Sediment | place: USA: Wyoming | collected...
ATATTTTGCTATCTTTCTATTAGAATGTCCTAAATTTTTTAATTCTATTATTTTATCATATATTATAGAATCCTTTATTATATTATTTTTAAGACCCCAACATTCCTTGATAAAATTAGTAGCATAGGCACTATTAATTCTTATAGTGTAAGCTGTTCTTGAATTACAAAATCTATCAATAACAAATGTAATTTTAGATTTTATTACAGATATTTTATTATAAATATTATTTCTATAAAGCAACCATTGGTACTGTTCTGCTAATATTTTAGATACAGTAGTTATTCTAAATTCTGATAAATGTTTCTTGCAAGCATGACCATCTCCCCTAAAAGCTCCAATCAATATTTGCTTTTGAAGATTTTTCGGCAGAGTCATTACTATTTCTTTAAATTTTTTAGAATAAGAATAATCCCCATCTGTATATGTCTTTATAAAACTCCTTATTTTTGAAACATACTCTTTTTTAGATACATTTATTTTTAACCCATTTACCCCATCCTTAGTAATAGATGGCTCTATCCCAAAATTGTTTTTTATAATAGTAATTACGTCTTTTACCCAAGTATCTTTTTCATTTAGATTAAAAGAAAAATATAACCTTTGGTATTCTATACCATTATCATAACTTTGTGTAAAACATCCCTCCGATAGGTAATAACCTATAAGTCTTGAGGTGTCCTCATTCAATAAAGAATTCTCATTTAAAACTTCTTCTTTGCTTTTAGGAACAAGCAAATAATCATAAGGTTTTATATCTTCTATTGGAATTTTAACAATTTCGTAAGTAGATTCTATTTTTAAATTGGTTTTATAACTGGAATTTCCTTTATTAAGTAATATGTTTAAATGTTCTTTTAATATAATCCTATTTTTTCTTACTTGTTCTGTTGATAAAATTGCACCACAACCACAAGAACATACTTTTCTTCTAACTAAAAATTTATGACCTTTAGTAGCAGTAATTATTTGACTTTTATTTAATGAAAGCTTAATAATATCATCAGCAATTTCATATTCTACTTTATCTAATATTTTTCTTTTTTCTCCCTCTTTAGATAAAACAAAATCACCAATATTTACATCTTCAATAACCTTTTTTGAACCATCACTAATTCTAACAAAAGTTCCTGAAACATGACATCTAAATAAACGATCCAGTATAGAGGTTCCTCTAACGTCAGTAGGATTACTTCTTCTAGCTATGTGAGTAATTTCATCTGAATCTAAAATAATATTTTTTCCAGTCAAAACTCTTTTAACAACATTTTGAGGGAGTCTTCTTTTTAATCTTTGTTCTTCAGGTTTTGTGGAATGAATTATAGATTTTAGTTCTTCATCCGGCAACAATTCTATGATGGCTTCCTGATCGGCGAAAGGACTATATTTGACTTCAATATAATCTGGATTATGAATAACAATGTGGTCCCACATTCCTTTGTCAGCATTCCAAGTATTATGAACAAACACTTCACCTATTTTCAGATATTCTAGATCAATAGATGGAAGTTTCGAAAAGAAATTGGTGGTGTCTAAGCATTCTTCTATGTGTCTATGAATTACAGGGTCATCTACTATGACTTCAGCTTTACTATAGGGGAGTTCGGCATGGAGGTCAAGGACAGCCCCGACAATTTCATCATGGTCATAGAACCATCTTCTCCATCTATTTTTCTGTCGAATTTGTTTGGGGAGGTAGATGGCAGTGATAGTGAGTTCAGGATCATAGAATCTTCTGGCTGCTGTTCTGTAAATATCTGAGCCACTTCCGGCATTTGCGAACATAGAGGACATGGAGGAATTATCGTTTGAGATAGTTCCTTCTTTGTCATCTCTTTCCATAGATGCGCCAAATACGTTTCTGGGTAGGATGTTGTTAAAACTATTTGGAACACCTTCTAAATCTTTTTCATCTGTCATAATCTTTCTTGCGACAAAGGATACCCCTGCCTTCAGGCAGGGGAGGCATTTATTCGCATAAACCTCCAACTATTATATGATAAAAATTTACAATCTTGTACCTTAACATTTTGTGCTAATCTTTTTCCTGTTTCAATATGATGTAAACTAATTCTATCTTTTAAATACCCTCCAACATAACACAATCCATATTTTATATGTCTTACTAAACTTCCTCTTTTCAATCCTAAAGAAATTGTTCCTCCATATTTTTTTCTCTTCCCACCCTTTTCAGGTTCCAACCTATGAAGTTGCCTCCTATGTAATCTTAATGGAATTATTTCTAATAAAGAAGTATTATCAGGTTTAACATGTCCACCAACATACCAATTAGCAAGTACCCAACTATCTATACAATGGGCATAAAATGAATTCGATAATTTATTTCCAATTTTTTTTAATCCTGCATTTTCTCTCAATTCAAAAGTTTCATAGCCCTGCTTCAATTCTAATTTTCCTAATTTCTCAACCTCTTTGTAGAAATATTTTTTGCCAACTTCTAAAGGAGAAAATGACCTATTCCATTTTTTATAATTCTTTTTTGAAACAGCTTTAATATCTTCTACTATAAAAATAGAGATAGGAAACATTTTAAGTAACCACCAACAAATTCTCAATTTCCATTGCCATCTTGCTTTTGTAGATGGTGCTAAAAATTCTCCTTTACTTCTATTCCATCTGCATTTTCTATAAGGAGTTGTTCTTGTTCTTCTTGTCCTACGCATACTTCTTCTTACCTCAATAGCATCTTTAACCCAATCTATAGTTTCAGTTTGAATATTAATATAAGTATGGGATTCTGATTTAACTGAAAATCCCTCACGTTTTGAACCAGGATCAATGCCAACTGCAATTTCCTGTAATTTTCTATCTGAAGGTTCTTTGTTTAATCTTACACAAAAAACACCTCTTTTCCAAAAAGGAGTGGCTTTTCCAGATTTAATCCACTTCCTTGCTCTACCTGAAGTAGTTGGCATAAGAGGTTTATTTTCAGAATCTACCACAGGAACAAACATTAAAAACTCCTTTTAAAACTATAAGTCTCTTTAACAAGTTAAAGAGTGTGTACATCTCTTCCACTCAGGGTAACATAGAAGTATAAAACTAGAGAGGCATTTTATACATATTTTAGACTGGCACGTCCAGTTACCTTGATAAAAATGTGTAGTCAGTTGTTTAGTCTTGTTGTTTTGCATTGCCAAAGTTACTCCTTCAAGCCCCCACCTTCAGGTGGGGGTAACTGACCTGTCATAATATATTTTTTTCCTTAAGGTTAACTAAGAAACACTAGTACTGACAGGATTTTCAAATCCTTTTTCTTTAAGATAGTTTAAGTAATTCTGATCATCTTTATTAAAAACTTTTTCTTCATCATCTATTTTTACTGTAACTGCGGAAGTACCATCATCTAAATTTTTGTTAGTTGCAGTACCTGTATCACCTGTATCTGTTACTATTTTTACAGGGACATCAGTAGTTTTATCAATTTCATTTTTAATTCCTTCTACTGTAGCTATTTTATTTCTAAACAAATAATCAGCAACATAAACAGCAATTTTATTAATTTCTTCATCATTAATGTCAGTACCTTTTTTAGTTAAATCATAATTTCTGACAATTAATTTTTTACCTCCGGAATCTACAGTGACATCTGCTCTTTCTTCATTTTCACCTTCTTCTGTTAAGAATCTTTTGTCTTCCCTTTTCTTTTTTATTTTTACAATCTTGACTGGATATTTAACATCGAATGTTACCAGAAGAAATTTATACACAGGATTTGCTTCAATGGCTCTATATACTTTTGAGACATCATCAGGAGATAAACTTGATTGTGGGATTTGTTTATTTTTAACCATATAATCAACAACATAATTAAAAATTTTTCCAGATGGAACATTTCTAATATTTTCATGTCTACTGTCATAATCGACATACATATAAACGAAATCTCCTTCACTAATAATATTTCCCCAAGCATCTAGAGTTGTTTCTCCAGTTCGTTCTGTGTTTATATCTTTATCCTCAATAGAATTTTTCTGATTAAAATCTATACTAACTTCCTTCTTATACTTATTATACATTTCTCTTATGGGAGACAGATGACCTTTTCCTACTGTAAAAACTTCACTCAACATGTCTAAATATTTTTCTCTTGCATTTGTGGAATCTACAGGTATTCCAGTTCTTTTAGTAAAATCCTTTAGAAAAACAATCATTCTCTTTGATTCCAATGCAGGAGGGTCTTTACTAGAAAGCCCAGTTAAAAACATAACAAACATATTTTTAACAAATAAGTCTTTTTCTTTTTCAGCGGATTCTTCAGGTAAATTTGAATATTCTTCTGGAACAAATTGATAGAACAATTCATCAAATTGTTTGTCTTTGTCATGAAAATGATTAGGAATCCATTCCGACACAAAATAATTAAATTCAGCAGATAAAGAATAATCCCTGTGCTTTCTTTCAAGTTCTTCTTGTCGCATTTTTGAAAGATATTCTTCAGGATCTTTTTCTTCCCTTCTAAGAAGGGGTTTACGTTCTTCTGCTGCCAGTTTTCTAAAGAATCGATCTCTAAAATATATCATCTATTTTTCCAATGTTATTTTTATCTTTTTATCAAGAAGGTCATTTAAAGCATCTCCAATTACATCATCTAGTTCTTTTTCATCCAGACCTGCTATGTCCAGGTTTACAGTTTCTTCTGGAGTTTGTTCAATGTCATTAATAGAAGGTTCGTCAGAATCGTCTTCTAAAAGGGCTAGATTTTCTCCATCTTCGAACAATTCGGCGACAACATCTCTAAGGTCTTTCATTTCAACAGAGTCTACAGAAGCCTTTTTCTTATCAAATTCTGAGTAATCGAAAACTTCAGTATAATCCTTAGAGGAATCATCCATCTTCGTTCCTTTAGCATGACTAAAAGTAAGTTTTGTAGGATGTTCGTTATAATATCCTCTTGAAAAGTCATTAGTGATTCTGAGGAAGACATCAACAGTTCCATCTTGGCCTAAGATGATTTTATCAGCTATTTTGACTGAGGAAGAGGGAAATTTCTCATGGAAGACATGAGAGGCTGCTTTTTCGAAAGGTTGTTGGTCAATGAATTTCCTGTGGTGAAGGCCGTAGGAATCGGTTCTAAGCCATTTAAGAAGTCCAAAATCTGCCAAATCTTCTTTAGAGAAATTGACCATTCCTATTTTTGAATTGATTTTTACTATAGTTGGCATTGTGAATACTCCTGATTATATATATAATTGCAGTTCTATAGATAACAATGTCTGAAAATGATAATTTTTTAGGGAATGTGTGCTTTTTTTATGATATTTGGAGAGAATAAAAAAGCCTGAACTCTGGGTAGAGATCAGGCTTTTATAATAAGAATTTTAGTTTTTGAAAGAATTAATCTTCGATTTCCTTTCTCATTTCTATTTGGTCAACAATTCCTTTGACAAAACCACAAAATTGACTTAAGCTTTTTCTTTGAGTGGAGCTTAATTTGTTAGAAAGAAAATCTTTGCTTTCTATCAAAATAGTTTTCACTGGTTTGCCACAATCAGCAGCACCTGACAAACAACCAATTACCCATTGTACATAAGACACAATTTCTTTGTAGTCAGAATCTTTCAAAATCTTTTCTAAAACAAAATACCCTTTTTTATCAAAAATAACAGATTCTCCATCTCTTCTTAGTTGCCTAGTTTTATTCCCAATAGTTCCTAAGCAAACATCAAATTTAGATGCTAATTTTCTCTTTGTTATTCTTTTATTATCTCTAATCATGTTAAATACTTCATTTGAGGTTACTTTTTCCTTTCTTCCTCTTTTTTTAGTCACTTCTGTATTTATTATCATTCTTTTTCTCCTATAAGTTTATTTTTGGAATTCTTAAATCTTTCTCCAGCCTTGAAAATAATATCCCATTTATCACAAGCACTTTGAAATGCTTTTGCATTCCAATCTTTAGGAGGTTCTTTCGGAATTTTCATAAGACAAAAATCGAGAGCATTAATATAGGACATTTGTTCAACTGTCATTTGAAGATTAGTTTTATCAGCTCTACCTTCTTTCATAGCCTTCATATGCCGTTTTCTTTCTTCTTCTTCTTTTTTTGCCCGTCTTTTAATATATTTATCATCTGCCTTTTCCTCCAAAAGACGATCAATATCATACTTTGTAACATCATCTCCTTGCTCAATACTTTCCTTCACTTCCTTGATGACTTCTTTTACGTCAGCATTACCTATTTCACCTTTTGATTTAAGTTCAATAGCTTTTTTGATAATATGTTTTCTTGTATCTGGAGAATCTACCAAAGGAAGAGTCATGGTAATAGTTGAATTAATAATTCCAAAACTATCATCATCCACATTTTTTTTCATTTCTTTAAACTCAGGATTTTTCTCTTTAAAACAAAATCGATCTACTGCTATTTTAATTCGATCCCTTGATTTACCTATTTGTTTTGCTACATACGTATACTTTTTATCTGTTGTAGGATTAAATCTAGCAGTAGCGGCACTACTAGTAGCATCGCTTTTCCAATAGTTATAAATTGCTTTATCCAATTCATCATCTACCAAACCCTCCTTTAAACAATCTGATCGAAGTTGAATTTCTAATATTTCATCTTCATTTTCAGTAGAAACAATAATACAAGGAAGCTTCTTTAGACCTACTTTTTTAGAGCATCTATAACGCCGTTCTCCTTCAACAATAATATACCCACTACCGTTTTTCCTAATTAGTAATGGATGTTCTACTCCCACATCTTTAATAGATTGTTCCAACCGTTCCATTGCTTCTACATCAAACAATTTTCTTGGTTGATTTAGATCTGGTTTAATCGAACTAATATCAATTTCTTGTAAATTCATCTTTTCCTCCTTTAATTTCTTTTCATAATTATTGATTCATCTTTTGCCCTCTTAATAAGACTTACTATATAAAGAGAAACTGGCAAATAGTCCTCTTTAGCAGCTTTCTGTGTAAATTCGTACAATTTACGTGGAATGTTCAAGCTGATAGTTTTTAAATCAGTCTTCTTTTTCAATCATACCACCTCCTATATATTAAATATATAAAAACCATGCTTAAAATATTCCAATAATTGTCAAGATTAAATAAAAATTTTTTGTATTTCCCCAAAAAATGAATTGACACAGTAGTGGCCAGAAATTAGAAACAGAACTCTAAAATTCCCCAAAAAACTATCTTCCGGAGGTACTACTTTGAACTAATAAAAAGATTCACCCCATCTATATGAAATTAAATGAAGGATAAATGAAATGAATTTAAATGAAAAAGAAAAATCTCCTAACAATAGTTGGACAAAATTTCCAAATTCCATTCTAGACAATTTAGATAAGTTTACTCCCTCAGAATTTAAGGTATTAGGATTAATGGTTAGAAAGAATTTAGGCTATCAAACTCCTAATAAAAAATTCTCTAAAAGATATACAAGCAAAAAATTAAAAATGTCATAAAAAAGAACACAAAATAGGAGAATAGTAATACTATGAATCAAGATTTTAACACTTTTATAGAAGATAACTTAATGATGTTATCAAAACAAACATTCGAATTATTTATAGAACAAGATAAACCTTTAGAATTAGGAATGATATATTTATTTTACTATTACACTGCCAAATGGCAAAAAACCAATATCCCTAGATGTACTACTTCATATGTAGCAAAAGGATTAAAAATATCAGAAAAAAAGGTTAGATGTGCTAAGAAGAAATTAATAGAATTAGGTTTAATTAAAGATGTTATAAGAAAAAACGAAAAAAATAAGATAACTGGATGGTATATACAAGTAAATTATATATGGAAAAAGGAAACAATAAATAAAATCCACCCTTCCCATTTTGCACAGTGTGGAGATAGCAACTCTGTGAGAATCGACAAGACAAATTCTTTAAGTGCTAGTAGATTAAATACTTTAAGTGCTGATAAAGAAAATGCTTTAACTGAAAAAAAAGAAAGCGATTCTGAAGAAACTAAAGAAAGCTCTAAAAAGGGAATAAGAAAAGAAAATACAGGAATCACCCTTAGAACTCTTCTTGAAGAAGAATTTCCTGAAAAAATAGAGCCTTTTTTTAAACTCTTTAGTAGAGTTCCTGAAGGAGAGGATCGAAGTATTAAGTTTCTTAGTAATATAGCAGAATACAATAAAAACTCTGTTATAGAGGTATTTGATAATATTATAGGTAGATTAGAGAAAGGTTTTATAACTACTGTTAATTTAACATATATTGGAAATGCTATAGATATTGCTTGTAACAAGGAGGATGACATGGAAGAGGTGAGGGGAAAATTTAAGCAATTCTGTGTAGAAAAATTAGGAGAAGCAGATGGAGTCTTTATTTATGATTTTTATAGAGAATTTTTTGACCCTAAGAAGTATCATGAATGTTGGGACTTGAAGAATGGGCGTGATTTAAAATTTACAAATAATATAAATTATCTTATAGATACATTTGGAAAAGATAAAATTTTCAAGATTATTAAGGAAGTTTTAAAAGAAGATAGTAAAGGAACTTTCAAGTATCACTCTTTAAAAGCTTTTACAAGTCATGTTGAAAATTGTGATAAGTTCAAAGGACCTAAGAAAGAACCTTCAGGTTCTACAGAACTTCCTGTAGTAATTCCCACTCTATTCAAGCGAATATCAAATCAATATGAAGGAGAGAATGAAATTCATAATTGGAATTTTAAATGTACTTGTGGAGCTATTGTTATCAGATGGAACCAATACTGCCCAGAGTGTCATGCCGGATTGCAATGGCATCATATAACTATGGATGAGAACTGCAATGTTATAATTGATTAGGAGAATTTTATGTGGGAAAAGTACAGAAAAAGAAAAACTATCAAACTAAGGAATCAGTTGATTGTGGAGAATATGGGGTTGGTACGATCTATTGCACATAGTATTAAGATGAAGTATCATTTGAGTTATGATTTAGAAGATTTGATTGCGTATGGTGTTTTTGGATTAATTACTGCTATTGAGAGATATGATCCTACTTTAAAAATAAGATTTTCTAGTTATGCTTCGGCTCGAATACATGGATCAATACTTGATGAACTACGAAAGATTGATTGGGTGCCTCGAACAGTTAGGAATAAAATTAGAAATGCGAGGAAGGAAATTTCTTTTGAAGAGAAAGGTACTTTTCTAGAAGAATATAATATTGCTCAGAAACATGGACTCAGTTTGATCGATTACCATGTCATGACTGGCAATCATTTTGTGTCTCTCACATTGATGGAAAATCAGCTTTGAACCAGATTTATTCAGAGGACTACAAAAAGTTTTTATCAAGGATTGGAGAAGATTCTATCGATTTGATTTGTATTGACCCACCCTATGAAATTAATTATACTGCATGGGACTCTAAAATTTTAGATTGGGATTTTTTATTTAAATCCTTTTACAAAATTCTAAAAAATAGTGGTAATCTTATAATATTCAATGGCTGGAGCAATGTTACTAATTTGATAAATATTAATGATCTTTTCAAATTAGAAAATTGGATCATTTGGGACAGGGTTAAAGGGAGAGGTGCTAAAAGAAATTTTACCAGCACACGAGAAGATATTTTGTGGTTCACTAAATCAGATGATTATACTTTCAATAAGGAATTTTCGAATACACCTAAAAAGACAAAAGGTATGGGAACTAAAAATGGTCAGCTAAACAGGTCATTGTCAAATGTATGGATAGACATCCCGCCTCTCGTGCCTTGGAGTAAGGAATATACTGGATATCCTACACAAAAACCTGTAGCATTAATGAAAAGGATTGTGAGGATATTTAGTAATCCTGATGATTTAGTTTTAGACTGTTTCATGGGTTCTGGATCTACAATAGAAGCTGCCATTTTAGAAAATCGACAGTACATTGGATGTGATAATAATAAGAAAGCTCACAAAATTTGTTTGGAAAGAATAAAAAAATACAAATCTTCTTGACAAAAATAATGGTCGTCTCACATTGTTATTATTTGGAGGTATATCATGTCAAAAATTTTAGCATTCGCAGATATTCATCTAGGCATCAAATCATATTCAACTTATAACGATAATGGAGTGTCTTCTGCCGAGGAAGAGTGTAGAAAGTCTTTAGATTTCATTTTAGAAAGATGTAAGAAAGATGACATTACTTACATTATCTGTTGTGGAGATTTTTTTCATACCAATCATCCTACATCATCTAATATAGAGTGGACGATTAATTGGTTGTATAAGATGGATGATTTAGGCAAACCTTTTTTTATAATAACTGGCAATCATGATACTTCAATGTATTCAAATTCTATGGCTTTTGTTAAAGAACTTAATCTAAAGAATACAATTTTATTGGATGATGCTGTAATATCTGTCAATTTCCCCTTTCTATTTGAAGATTGGAAAATAATATACGCACCATATACGCCGAACAAATCTCTAAAAGATAAAGATAGTATTGTTTATACAAATACCCAATCTTGTTTTGAAGATATTAATTCAAATACTATTATAGTCACTCATTTACATGAGAGAGAGGCTCTTCTTGGTAGTGAAGCTGTGATGCTTTCTAAAGCAGTGGATAATTTAGAAGTTCCTGCCAAAACTTTTGCTCATAAAGTCATTCTTCTTACAGGTCATATACACAGGCATCAGATTTATACAAAGTCAAATGGAGTTACTGTTGTGTATCCTGGATCAACTACATACATGAATGTGGATGACTTGAATATGGCTAAAGGGTATGTATTAATTGATGAAGTTGGTTCTATTTCTTTTGAGCCGATTGTTGGTATACGATTCTTTGTAAAATATGATGTTGAATCTTTAGCTGAACTTGAAACTAAAAGAATTCCTTCTAACTCTGTCGTATTTATTAATTATGAATCTGAATATTTTGAAGAGGACAAAGTGATAGAATATTTAAAGAGTAAGGGTTGTGTTTTAGGTTGGGCGAAACGATTAGTCAAAAATAAAATAGAATCTGTAGGAATTACGGAGCAAAATCAAAATATTTCTAACTATGACAGATTGAATAATTTAATAAATAAAATAGGTGAAGAGAAAAAGTTAGATAAGATTATTATTGATAGTGCTTTTAGAAAGGGTGTTTCTCAAATTGAGAATTACAGGGGGGTGGAAGATGAAGATTAATAGAATTGAGTTAGAAGGTTATAGCTCTTATCGAAATTATAACAATATTAATATTCCAAGTGGAATTACTGGAGTTGTTAGTGTTTATGATGAAAATGAAAATAGATCAAATGCCGGTGGGAAGAGTAGCCTCGTAATGTCAATTATTTATGCTCATTATGGAAAAGGTGAGTTTGATAAACTTGAAGAGATAATTAATGACGATCCTGCTGTCAAGACAATGTATGTAAAAATAACTGAAGAAATAAGTGGCAATCAATATGTTGTAGAAAGAGGATTAAAAGGAAAATCTTCTTATCTTGATTTTTATGAGAATGGTGTAAGACTCGGAAATAATATTGATTCTACTCAACTGGAGATTAATAGAGTTCTTGGAATGGATTATGACATGTTTTCATCCAGTGTGTTTTTTGAACAGGCTGGCATGGACAAATTTGTTAATACTACTTCAGACAAACGAAAGAGTTATATTGATAAAGTGTTTGGCTCTAAAATGTGGAGAGATTTGGGGAAAGAAACTAATACTGAAAATAATAAACTAAAAGATGAAATAAAATCTTCACTTAAAAACAAAGAAGCAATAAAAGTTGAGATAGAAGAAACAAAAAAGAACATCTTAGACAAAGTAAATGTTGAGAGTTTATTAAATTCAAAAAAGATACAACTGAATGACATATCTGAGGAGATAAATAGGAGTAATGAGTACAAATCTAAAGTTAATGAAATTGATGGTAAGAAAAAAGTTATAAATAATTTGTATGCTCAACTAAATAATATAGTAGATATCAATTACGAAATGTCGAAGAAAGAAATAGAGACTACTATTCTTTCTTTAGAGGAACTTTCAAAAGAATCTAAAGAAGATTTGAACAGACTGATAATAGACATACAAAACATAGAGAAAGACATAGTTGATGCATCTCTTGAAAAGGATTCTTTAGCAAAAAATAGAAATGGGTTATTGGGAGACATTTCTAAATTAGAAGGCACCCTGAAACAAGTAATCGCAGGAACGTGTCCTACTTGTCTTCAGGAAGTAAATAAAGACTTATTAGATAATCATAATTCTGAAATAAAAAATGATATAGAAATTCTTGATAAAAATTTAAAAGAAAAAGAAGAGGCCATACAACTAATAACTCTAAACATAGTAAGTATAAAAAACAATTCAGATATTCTTAATACAAAAAAGATGAACATAGTTACCACTATATCTAAAACTGATAATGATATAGATTTAAATAAATCTAAATTAAATCTATTAGATAAACAATTTCAGGAAAATGAGAAGCAAAGAGCTACCATAACGTCATCTGTAACTGGTTTGGAAGAAGAGTTAAAGATTTTGATGGAATACGTGAACAATTTGAATGGTAGTTATAGAGACATAAAAATACTGAACACTGAGCTTACTTTTGTAACAAAAGAGATAGAGGAATTAAACAGGAGTCTTGGAAAAATAGAGCAGACTGAAAAACAGATAGAAAATTTAGGAAACAAATTAAAAATTTGTGAAGATGACTTAAAATTAAAGGAGTTGGAGGCATCTCTTAATAATATACTGATAGAGGCATATTCTATAATTCCAAGTCAAATTTTGGAGGAGTCTATAGCATCGATTCAAACATATGCCAATGATATTATTCAACAAATTATACCTGATCTTCAGGTCAAGATATACGAAGATTTAACTAAAGCAAGAAAACCGTTAATTATTTCATTTCTAAAGAAAGGGAGGAACAGAAATTATAAAAGATTATCCGGAGGAGAACGCACAATTGTCAATATAGCAATACGATTAGGATTTTGTAAAGAAATTTCATATCGGGCAAGTACCCACATTGGATTCGTTTGTTTAGATGAACCCTTTGGTGCATTAGATGAAGAAAATAGAAACTTGGTAAAAGAAATCTTTTCTGTACTATCAAATACTTTTAATCAAATATTAATTATCACTCACACAGAAGATTCTTCAAATTTTCCAAGTCTCATCACGGTCAGAAAAGATGTAAATGATGTTAGCTATGTCGCATAACTTTAAGGAGATTAATAAAGATGAATTTAAACACAATCTACAAAGACTTTTGTACTCACACTAGTTTAAGTGATCAGGTTTATGAGAATGTTTTTAAGAAGATATGGGGGGTTTTGGGAAGCATTAATCAAATAAAATGGTTGTATCTTACACATAAGAATAAAATAGACAATACCACAGAAACTTTTAATTTTTCCACCAGTGAAACCATTCCTGTTTATGTATTAGACCTCATTAAAAACGCATTTGGAGATTATTACACTTTACCTAGGTCTGTGGTTGTTATTATTGCTTTGCAATATAACAATGTTGAGTATCAAATTGTAAGTACTAGTTATGGTACAGAAATACCTGAAGAAATAAAATTTATAAAGGAGTATGATTTATTTAATTTCTTTTGTATAATAAATCCTGTAGCTGATTTGTTTTCTGAATTTGATGTTGTATTTGATTTTACTAAAAACTTTAAACCTTCCCTTGATGGAATATTTCCTGCTCTTGAAAAGAAATTTAAATTAAAAGATATTCACAAAGAAGCATCTGAAGGCGGACTAACAAATAAAGAAATAGCTACCACTGAATTTACCATTGAAGAACTACAAAAAAGAATTAAAGACATACTTTCAGAAATAGAAAGAATACGAAGAGAAAGAGACATCCTATCGTCTAATCTCAACAATATAAATGTTGGGGTATCCTCCAGGAGTTCCCTTCTAGATGAGAAACAAAAACTAACAATAGAATATAGAAATTTAAAAGACAGTATAAGAAATTATGAAAATAGGAAACTGGAATTTATTAATATACTTGGAAGCATTGATTCTGAAATAAGATTTTCTTTAGACAGACCTCAGAATACTAAATATGATATAGAATACTTAAAAAGTAAAAAGAAAATATTTGAAGGTGAAAAAACATCAATGGATCAATCCATTCTAGACACTTCAAAATTTCTTCATGGATTATCACTAAAATTAGATTCTATTAGCAGTGAACTCAATAAGATCGAAGGATATGATGTTGCGGATATTAATAATATAACTATAAGTTTGAGAACTTTTAATCAAGAACAAGACAAGTTATGTAGTATTCTTGTTAGTCTAGAGAACGAACTTAAAGTAAAACAAAAAACATTGATGGACAAAAATATTAATTCTGAAAAATATAAAACATACACAGACCTAACAATTTCAAATGTAGAAAATAATTCTATCGTCTCTCACCTCTCCTCCGCAGTACAACCAACATCTATAACTACTGTAGTAAATTATTTAAGATATTATTTCTGTTATCATGCAACTCTCTTCGCAGATGGCATGCTAACTAAATACCCTGATATAAATACATATGTAATACAAGCTCTGGCATCTAAATTAGTTTTAGCCAAACAATTCGGAATTAAATTTAAAAATATTTTTTCTACTATCCAATTCAATGATGATGATGTGGAACGAGTTATCCTTGTAGTTAAGGAATAACTCCATGTTCCATTTTCTAAAAGTATTTTTTGGAAGAAATAAACACGCTAAAACAAAAAGTAAAGAATTCATAAATCGGATGAAAGAAGTTTCTAAATTAAGTAATGATATAAACAACAAAAAAGAAGAGTTATACGACACAGAATATGAATTATTACAGGAACAAGAAGAAGAAATATACATTCCTTTAAAAGATTTTATGGAACTAATTAAAAAGGAAAATATAAAGATAGATGATATTATGTCTGTGTGTAAACATGTAACAGAAATAGACCCTTCTAAATTTTCCTTTATTGATGTTCATGCTATTGAAGAATTTGATCACATAACTTTATGCTCTGACAAAGAATCTTGTAATAGACATCTAGGATTCAATGGAGATCCTATTCGGATTGTAACTTGGAGACGAAAATGAGTAATGAAATAATTGTTATTCCAGAACCAACTAAAGAATTGGAAAATATTCCTATAGACAAGGACTTAGAGTGTGTTCAGGAGGACACGCAATACTATGGAGAATACATAAAGAAGAGTGGGGCGTGTCCTATATGTTCTAGTCCAGATCATATGAGAGTAAATCTGGCGAGAGCTAAAGAGTTACTTACAACAGCAAGCATTTCTAAATCTATAAATGTATCAATAGAGTCTATCGACAAACATTTCAGAAATCATTTCATCATATCAAAAAACTGTAGAAAAATTTTAAATATAAAAGAAAGTGATAACCAAGAAGCCACAGATTTGATTGATGCTGTATTGGGCGGAAACCTTGATATTTATACAGGAGTAAATGGAGTACTTCAGGCTAAGGTACAAAGACATAATATAATGAGAGAGAGAATAAGGATTCTTTCAGACAGACAGGAAAATAATTTAGAAGAACAAATAGACACGGCTGAACTACTTCAATTACATAAAGCTGCAAATGATTTGGAAGATAGTATTGCAAAAACTTATCAACTCCTTCACAAGAGTGTGTTCTCTGTAAGTAAGAGTGAAATTACAGAAGCCTTTCTTAGATTTCAATTAGACATGTTGAACAAAATGTTAAATGACATTCAAGCAGTATTTATTGAATTTGAAATAAACCCTGATTATAAAGAAGTAATAAGCGCATTAAGAATTTCTTTAGCTAAGAAGTTTAATATCATGGAGGATAGTATTTTACGTTCAGGAGGAATTATTAAAGATATATACCAACAAAGAAATGAGGGGGATATAAATGAATCAACACTTAAAACTTAGAGAAATAATTTGGGAGATTTGTGGAACTTGCAAAAATGGATGTAGTTATTGTGGTAGCAAAGAAGGATGGAATGAAGAGATAGATGAATTCACAATCAGAAGAATAGCTGGAGCAATTTGTGAGTATAATGAAATTGAACAGATTAATATTTCAGGTGGGGATCCTTTATTAGTTTCTTATGACATACATAAAGATATTACTGAAGCATTTAAGAAAAAAGGTATTAAATGTAAAATAATTGTAAATCCTAAAAGCATCTCTGACAGTAACTTACAAATATTTAAATTATATTCTGTAATAGGGATATCAATAAATACAAGAGAGGAACTAAATATTTCCAATACTTTAGATTTCCCCACTTTTGAAGATAATACAACAACATTCATAACAAATTTTAATACTAATAATGTTTTTCTGTATGATGAAATCGAAAAAATAGTTAAGAAATATAATACTAATTGGCAAATTCAATACACAGTTTATCAAGACAAAGAAGATGAACGAGCAATTTATAATAATGAGGAGGCACTAAAGTTTTTAAGAGATAAAATAAAAAATTCAATCAAAAACGGAGTTAAAATAGTTATAGCAGACAATGCCAATAATGGAAAATGTACTGCTGGATTATATAGTATAGGTATTACTTCTAAAGGAGATGTTCTTCCTTGCTTAAGTTTTAGAAGCTTTTTAAAAGATGTTGAGGAAGAATATTCGGAAGGAAATATTTGTAGAATTCCTTTAAAAGATATTTGGGAACAAGAATTTGAAGAGCAAAGATTTGGAGATTTAGTATCCTGTAAAGATTTTTGTAAAAACAAAAAGTTAGACTGTGACCTATTTGAGAAATCTTTGACGAGAGAAGAAATTCATAAGATGATTGATGAGGCTATAGATAAAAAAATGCCTATTCCTTTTGTTACTTGGCCATCTGATAATCCAAATAAACCAATAACAGTATATTATGGAGTATCTGCTTATGCTGTTTGGTCTGATCCTAATTATACTATAACATCAACAACAGATTATGTTACATCAATTGATCTTGGAGAGGAGGTTAAGAAATATAAAGTTATAAATGAAAAAAATGAAAAAGTGAAAAAATAGGTGGAGGTAAAAAAATGAAGGAAGCCATACAAAAACTATTAAAAGACAGATATTTTTTATCAACTGAAACTACATGGGAAGACATTGCAATAAGAGTTGGAAAATTATATGAACCTATAACACAAGATATTATTGATATGAATTTTATTCCATCCAGTCCAACACTAATGAATGCTAATACAAAAGGAGAAAGAATTGGTACTCTGTCTAGTTGTTTTCCTATGGGTATTGAAGAAGATTCTTTAGAAGGAATTTTTGATTCTATTAAGGAATGTGCTCTCGTTACTAAAGCAGGAGGTGGCGTGGGAATTGACGCATCTGTTTTGAGAGGTTCTTGTGAAGGAATTAAAACTGCTGGAGGAAGAAAATCTTCAGGACCATTACCTTTTATAAATATATACAACTCCGTGTTAGATGGTGTAATGCAAGGATCGAGCCGCCGTGGAGCAGGACTTGTTATGCTAAGTGAAGACCATCCAGACATACTTAAATTTATAAAAGCAAAATCTGATATAACTCAATATGTTAGATTTAATTTTTCAGTTAGAATTTCTGATGATTTTTACAAAAAATTAAAAACTAACCCTAATTCTCCTCATTATGTTACAAGAGTAACAGATGGTGAAAAAATTGAATTAAAAGACGATTTAGGAAAAGTTGTTACTACTAAAAGATTATGGGATATTCTAATAGAACAAACTCATAGTGTCTCAGAACCTGGTTTATTTAATAAGGATATTGCTACAGACCAATGTACTGTAACAAATGTTACACGACACGTTATGTGCAACCCATGCGCTGAATACATTTCTATTCCGTATACGTCATGCAATCTTGGGAGTATAAATTTAACTAAAATAATAACATCTTCTGGTAATGTTGATTGGGCAAAACTTGAAGATTTAATTATCAAAGGGACAACATATTTAAATAATGTTATAGACAATAACAAATTTCCTATTAAAAAAATAAAAGATATAACTTTAGCTACAAGACCAATAGGACTTGGTGTTATGGGACTTGCTCATATGTTGTTTATTATGGAATTGCCTTATAATTCTGAAGAAGCTATGAAATTAGCAGGTGATCTTACACGATATATAACATTACGAAGTATGCAAGTGTCTGTTGATTTAGCTAAAGAACATGGAAAGTATGATGCATTTGATTTAGAAACTTTTATGAATGCTAACAAAAGATTTTTTACAAAGAAAAAATGTAGGGAGATTGATATTGAACAACTTAAAGAAGATATAAAAAAATATGGTTGTAGAAATTCGTCTAACACTAGTTATGCGCCTACTGGAACAATTGGAACAATAGCAGGAGTATCTACTGGGATAGAACCAGTATTCGCATTATCTTATGCAAGAAAAGTTGAAAAACTTGATAAACAATATGATATGATGTATATTACTGATCCAATATTTAAGAAATATCTTGATGAAAACTTTGAACAGAAAGAAATCGACAGAATATTGAAAGAAGTAGCAGATGATAAAGGTTCCTGTCAAAAAGTAAAAGAACTTTCAAAAGAAATAAGAAAAGTTTTTGTTGTTGCAGGTGATTTAACTCCTATGGAACATTTGAATATGTTAGGTTATATAGCACCTAATGTTTCATTAGGTGTGAGCAAAACAATTAATGCACCATTTGATGTGTCTAAAGAAGATATATCCAAAGTTTATCTAGAAGCACATGAACAAGGTATTATCGGCGTAACATTTTATCGTGAGGGATCAAGGGAAGGTATTCTTGTCCACAACAATGGAAATGGTATTGTTGAAAGAGAAGCACCAAAAAGACCAGATAGTCTTCCTTGTAAAGTACACAGAGTAAAATTTAAAGGACAGAAATGGATTAGTTTTGTTGGGTTGTGTAAGGGTAAGCCTTATGAAATATTTTGTGGTGCTATTGATGAGGTTAATTTGCCTAAATCTATTGATGATGGGTTTATTACTAAGCAGAAAACAAAACATTATTCTTTTTATTATGATGAAGAGATGCTGATTAGTAATATTGGTAAATCATTTAATAATGAGGAGCATGATGCGTTTGCACGGACTATTTCAATGTCGCTTCGGCATGGGGTTCCACTTGAATATATTATAGGAACTTTGAATAAGGCTGAAGGTGATCTTACACATTTTAGTAAAGTTTTGGCACGAATATTAAAGGATTATATAGAGGATGGGACTTCTGGTGGCAAGTGTCCTGAGTGTGGAGAGAAATTGATATATATTGGTGGCTGTTTAGAATGTCCCTGCAAATGTGGATATGCACCAAAGTGTGGTTAAAAAGTTAAAGGAGAAAGTAAATGACAAATGATACTATCGAAAAATTTTATGATATTTATAAACAAGAAGGATTTGCTTCTAAAGTATTAAAATGTTTTATACAGGAAGAGGAGCCAAAGCATCCTTATATGTATGAAAAAGATATAGGAACTCCATCTTTTTTTATTAGTAAAAATTCTAAGGATATCTCAAAAATTTCTGAGAAAGAAACTATGTTTAATCCTGACATGTTTGAATTAATTGGAGAAGGAGAGACTTTAGAAGAAGCCATAAAAGATTTTATAAAAAAAGATACATTATTATGTATCAGATTAATGTTTGTAGCAGCAGATTCAGGTAATCAAGTTTTTCCTATAAAAGAACTTTGGAATGCTGAAGGTTTAAGATTTAAAGAAATTTTTGAAGATATTCAATATTCAGTTGAGAGACATAGATTATTGGCTGATAAATTTATAATGGGTCCTGATCTTCTTTATAGCTTTAAAGAAAATTTAAAAGAAGATACTAATAAAGAAATAACAGATGATGCTATTGAATCAGATATTTCTGGTGTTTGTGGAAAATTGTGGGGAGTTGATTTATATTTGGAACCTCTATTATGTTTTTGTGTATTTTCTGTAACAGAAGGAAGATATTTGGGAGTAAGAAACATAAAAGAAGTCACTTATAAAAATAATAAATTAAATGTCACAGGATTAATGGGATTATTTAATTCAAGATCTGTTAGTTGTGCAATTGATAGAAAATATTCAAAGTCAAATTTAGACTTAAAAGAAATAGATATTTTATATAATAAAGGAGAAAGTAAATGACAAAATTACCTAAAATAATGATTCCAATTTATTTATTACCTCAAGAATTAAATGGTGTCCAAATAAATTACATGGAAGAATTTCCAAAGTATCCAGATTTTAATAAAGATTTAAACATTGCAGTAAGAAATGCTGTTGCTGAAGTATCTAAGCAATATGGTGTAACAAAATATGAATTAACATTTAAATTATAGGGGTGATTTTATGTATGATGTAAAGGATTACATTCCAGATGTTTTGAGGTCTGAAAATAAGGATTTCAATGGAATGCTTAGTCGGTTAGTAACTACTGATAATATCAGGCTTTTGCATGGAGGAATGGGTATTAGTACTGAGGCAGGAGAACTTTTAGATGCTTTGAAGAAACATATTTTCTATGGTAAGAAATTGGACTATGTAAATCTTTCAGAAGAATTGGGGGATATACTGTATTACGTTTCAATATGCATGAATGTTCTTGGAATATCTTTTGAAGAAGTTATGGAAAAAAATATTGAAAAACTGAAAGCAAGATATCCAGAGAAATTCACGGAAGATAAAGCAATTAATAGAGATTTAAATACAGAAAGGAAAATTTTAGAAAAATGATAACAAAATCAATTAAGGAACTTAGTGCGGGAGATGTTCTTATTAAAAGAGATACAGAAGAAAGTTGTATTCTAAAAAGTATAGTTTCTGCTGATAATGAAAAGCTTGATGAATTTCATTTTGAAGGATTTGTCATTAACAGACGAGTTTTATCTAGATTTTTTTCAGTAAAAGATAACAACTTTTTAGTAAAAAATACTTGACTTTTGCTTAATATTATTATACATTGATATTAAAGAGGATTAATATGAAAAGACAATTGAATTTCAGGATTGAGGAAGACATTTTTGAAAATTTGGTAAAGATTGCGGAGAATTTGTCTAAAGAGACTAAGATTGAGGTGACGGTTTCTGATGTTGCGAGGATAGCAACGACATCATATGCGAATGATTGTTTGAAAAAATCAAAAAAATGATTGAGTCTTCGTATGTTTTTTGTTCTCATTGCAATAAGATATTGCATACTAGTTTTTTGAGGGAAAAATTAGGGGAATTTCTTTATTATTTTTGTAATGAGAATTGTAAACAAAATTATATTGAGGGGAAAAACCATGTTAAAAATAAAGAATTATATTAAGAGGATAATGGATGTTAAATTAGCAAGGGCTGAAGGGTATGCTGATGGGATTAATGAAGCTACAAAAAGGTTAGCTCCTAAATTGAATGACATGACGGAAAGGATTGGTGTTTTGTCTAGAGAAAATATTAATATGGAAGCTAATTTAAGAAAAATTTATGATGAAAGAATTGCCATATTAGAATCCAGACAAACAAAAAACTGTAAGGACTGCATGGGAATGACTGAATCAGAACGGGACAGGCTAAGAACCACTCAAAATATATTATTAGATGTTATTCAAAGATTTAACATGGTATTTATGCGAGTATTTAAGCACACAAACCTTGTTGGAGATGAACACGACATAATTCTTAAATCTTCTTCTAGAATAAAAGCTTCAAGGGACATATTACTTCAGATTAGAACTGAGGCTGATGAAATAATAAAGAAAGCCCTTCCTTTACTGTCAGTTACAATGACTGAAGGTGCTGTAGAATCTTCAACAAAGGAAACTTTGACGATTGCTCCTCAAGTTGTGAGAGAGGCGGAACTTCCTGTCAAAAAGAATCCTGGAAACGGAAAAGTTATTTCGGCTGATGCTGAGGATACTGTTGAAGGTTTTACAACAGAATAAACAATTATTCTAGCATGGTAATTGTGGCTAAAATTTGGTTGGAACTTTACCAAACCTGCCTTAAATTTGATAAAAATAATGACATTTTTAAATAAAAAGGTATATTTATACCCTAATTCTCTATTGGAGCAAACAATGGACTTTGTTTTAGATTTAACTGTCCTGAATACTGAGAGAATCTTTGTTTTTGGGGAATTAAAGGGTAATTATGCCAGTCTTATCAATATTTTATATGATCAAAAGTTTACATGGAAGGATACTTTAGTTACTACAGGTAATTTTGTTGATTATGAAGAAGAAAAATCATTAGATTTGACATATTTCCTTAAAAACAATAAGAATACATATTCAGTTAAAGGGAAAAATGAGTTTAACCTTCTCACCACAGAAAATCCTCCTCTTTGGTACAAAAACGAAGAAACTAAAAATGATATAAAGAGTTTCCTAGAAGAACTTCCTGTTATAATTAAGGTAGCAGATAATACTTTTGTTGTAAATGCTGGAGTGGAGCCTGGAAAACGCATGCCTGAACAGAATCCAGAAGTATTTTATAGTATTGGTGATTACGACAAGGATAGTAGATTTTATCAATTTGAAAATCCAGATAAAAAGTCATGGTATGAGTATGAATTTATTGAGGATGGTTGTTTAATGAAATTCATATTTGGTGGAAAAGGGTTTTCTGAAGAAAAAGTTCCGGCAGGATATGCAATAGGAAGGAATGGAGAAGAGAAATTAAAGTGTCTTATTGTAAATAATAAGAATAGTGACTTTGTATTGGTGCAGGATTTTTGATATGTTCTTTAGAAGATTTTCAAATATTGATCAACTCCTATCTTTTTATACTGATGATGTTATAATCAAATTAGCTAAATTAGGAGTTAAAGTTTCTGACACTCTTTCAGAGAATTTGATAACCATGCATGAATGGCTATATAAGCACTACAGGCTAGAAAATGCAAAGAATTTAGAACCTATTCAAGACAGAAGAAGGGATAATATAATAAGTTATATAGAATCTGAGATTAATCCTTTACTGTTTAGGATTTCTGAGGATTTGATGGATATTTATCAAGATTGGTTAAATAAGCATAATATTGAAGATCCAAATATTTGGGCTAGGAGTCGTTTAACTCAAGATGACTTTGAGGGTTTTGGAGAAGAAGGTTCTTTAGGTCAAGTAAGATATGAATATTTAAGATTTCTTCAGGAAAATGGTATAATAGATAAAACTACAAGTGCTGAAGCAAAAGAAAGGTTTCTTACAGATTTTTTAAAAGCAAATATGGATTATTTTATTCCTTATTTTAAAGATATGGTTCAAGATACAATAGCCATTAATTATCAAGATATTGATTATTATAAGGAACAGGAAGATACAGACGAAGTTGAACGGTTACAAGAAGAAATAAAAAGATTGGAAAATATAGACCTTGCTAATAGAGTACAATTGAAAGATTTTGTAGAAGAATCTGTGTACAGTTTTGGGGATTCTTTTCTATCAGAAGAGAGTCTTGAAAATGATCCAAATTTGTATGATATGCTTATAAACTTTGAAGAGAAAGTTGTATTTCCTTTTTGGTATGATAAATGGTCTGATATAGAATCTACTGTAGAAGACAATAAAAAGATATATGAAGATATGCAAGATATGGGTCATTATCCTTTTTACAAAAAACTTACTATTATAGAAAAAGCGTTAACTGGCATGCATCACACAGGTCCAATGATTGATTATATCTATAATAAAGACCCTGAAATAACAAAAAGGTTCATGAGTAAATTAAACAACATAGGTACAACTGAAGATACTCAAGTTCTTGTAGAACAATGGGATAAAGATTTAAGAGATTTGGGTTTCTGGGAGAGGCAATCATGAGTTTTATTGGAATTGAAAATATAGATGAACTTCTTTTAAAATTTGGGGCTACTGCGCCTTCAATGGAAACATTGTATGATCGATATGTTGAAGGAAACAATCCTCAGAAAAAAGGTATTTTTACATCTCAAGAATTTTATTCTTTATTAGAACTTGATCCTACATATGAAAATGGAAGTGCAGTTGGTTCTTATACAATGTGGCTTATCAAATTATTTAAAGATCAAACAGATAAGATTGATGAAGATGGATATAAAGCTAAAGAATATCTTAAAACTTTTGATAGTATGAAAAGATTTTTAACTGGCCCAGAAAAAGATATTTTTACATACAAATCACTTCCTGAATTATATAATATTGTCAAAGACCATTTATCAGAAGAAATTGTTTCAGACAATCAATTACGAAAAAAGATACAAGAATCTAAAGATCAAGTTGATGTTGTTTATGATGATGAAGAATGGATGGTGCTTATTCCTGAATCTTACGAAGC
>Ga0315289_10003375_pt1 | contig 24250 bp, 19 predicted proteins | sample YL17G11_40_MG_FD_203452 | JGI IMG/M metagenome (GOLD analysis project Ga0315289, IMG submission 203452) | Sediment microbial communities from Yellowstone Lake, YNP, Wyoming, USA - YL17G11_40 | ecosystem: Environmental > Aquatic > Freshwater > Lake > Sediment | place: USA: Wyoming | collected...
TCGGGTCCACCAACTCGTCCATGATCGGCAGGCAGCCGGGGAAGTAGTAAACGTCATCCTTGCCCACGTCGAGCTTCGGCGAGAGCCAGGGGGTCATGGGAGAAGTGGAGAGGATCTTCTGGGAGAGCAGGAAGAGGTCCCGGTGCGATCCCCTCGGTCGGTCGAGGTAACGGCGTAGGCGCATGGCCTCGGGCAGGTCCACTTCCGCCGGGCAGATGCTTGAGCACCTCATGCATGTGGTGCAGTCCAACTCCGCATTCTGCTCGGTCGGGCAGGTCGGGCTCATGCCTTTCCTCCCGTGAGCTCGATCATGCGGCGAACGGCCAGCACGAACTTCTCTCCCTCCGCCGAGGAGAGGTTGAAGAACTGCAATCTATCGCTCCCAATGCCCAGCAGGTCCAATGCTCTTTTGGCAGCCTCTGCTCGTCTCTTCGCATCCGAGTTGCCGTCCTGGAAGTGGCACTGCCCATCCAGGCAGGCGGCGATCATGACCCCCTTCGCTCCGCGCTCGAAGGGCAGGAGCATCTGCGCCACGCTCACCCGGCCGGAGCAAGGCACGCGGACGATCTTCACATCGGTGGAATAGGACCGCTTGGCCGCCCCGGCGAGGTCGGCGGCGTTGTAGCCGCACTGCTCGCAGCAATACGCGACGATCGAGTCCTGGTCCTCTTCCAGGATGCCCAGCGAGTTCGATTCCAGCTGCGCGTCGTTGTGCAAGCGCAGATCGATGGCGTTGGTGGGGCAGTTCGCCGCGCACTTGCCGCAGGCGTGGCAAGCGATGTCCAGGACCTCGTATCCCTGGTCCGAGTGGCGGATGGCCTCATACTCGCACAGCTCCTCGCACTTCCCGCAGGAGATGCATTTCGGCTTGTCGACGAAGGCGGTTACCAGGTCGACCCTCATTTCATCGTCCCGCAGGTACGAAGCGACCCGAGAGGCGGCTGCTCCAGCATCGGTTATGCATTCCTGGATGGGCTTGGGAGATTCCGCCGTTCCACAGACGAAGACCCCTCCTGTGGCCGTATCCACGGGCGAGATCTTGACGTGCACCGGGGCGATGAAGCCGTCCTTGCCGGGCACGACCGGAATGAGCTTCTCCATCTCGGTGGTGCCCTCTGAAGGCTCCATGGCGGTGGAGAGGACCACCAGGTCCGCCGTGATATCGTCGGGAGTGCCCAGGAAGGTGTTCTCCAGTTTGACCAAGAGTCTGTCACCCAGCGGAACGATCTCTCCCACGTTCCCTCGGATGAACTCCACGCCCATCTCCCTGGCCCGGTCGAAGTACTCTTCGTATCCTCGTCCCGCAGCGCGCAGGTCGGTGTAGGCGACCTTGACCTCCACCCCTGGGTCATCCTGCTTGATGAGGCTGGCGTTCTTGGTGGCGTACATGCAGCAGATCTTGGAGCAGTACTCCTTCCTCCGGCGGTCGCGAGAACCAGCACATTGGACGAAGACGACGGAGCGAGGGGGCTTGCCGTCGCTCGGTCTGAGCAGCTTCCCGTTCGTAGGGCCGGCGGGGCTGAGCAAGCGCTCCAGCTGCAGACCGGTGATGACGTTCGGATGCTCGGTGCGATACTCGGTGCCAGAGAGGTCCATTTGCCTGTAACCCGTCGCCACGACGATCGCGCCTACGTCCAGCTCCCGTTCTGAAGTGAAATCCATGTCCGAGATCGCTTCCGCCGAGCACACCCTTTCGCAGCCCAGGCAGTCCATCTCTCCCCGCAGGCGGAGGCATCTGTCAGGGTCGCGCAGATAGCGGAGCGGCACGGCCTGCGTACCCGGGACGTAGATAGCTTTCCGCGGTCCGAGGCCAAGGTCGAACTCGCTGGATACGACGACTGGGCAAACGTTGATGCGCTTGAGCGCGTCGAACTTGCAGGCCTCCAGACACTCCCAGCAGCCGACGCACTTGGCAGTGTCGTACTTCGGCTGGACGCCTTTCCCCGCCTGAGTCAAAGCGCCATGAACGCATTTCTTGGCGCAGGCCCCGCAGACCTTGCACGATTCTGCCTGGATGGAAATGCGGTCCACCAGCCCCTCGATCGGGCGAAGCCCTTGCATCTTGATCTCGGAGGTGGCACAGGCCCCGCATCCAGTGCAACGATCGTAATCTACGAATCGTGGCTGCTGCGCCACCTTGAGATGATACGCTCCCGGCCGGCCGCTGACCTCCGTCACCTGGGACATCGTCATGACTTTGATCTGGGGGTCCATCATGACCTGATTGAGGATGGGCGAGATGGTGCACATGGCGCAATCGTCGGTTGGGAATGTGCGGTCCAAGCGGACCATGTTCCCGCCCAGGTTCGGTTGCTTCTCGATGAGATAGATCTCCAAACCTTTCGCCGCCAGCTCCAGGGCGGCGTGCATGCCGGCGATGCCGCCTCCGATGATGGCCGCTCTCCTGACCACAGGAACTTCCACGGTCGCTATCGGTTCGTGCGCGCTCACTCTTCTGACCGAGCCGGCAATCAGTGCACTAGCTTTCTTCGTACCCTCCTCCTTGGAATCCACGACCCAGGCGCATTGCTCCCGAATGTTCGCCATGTCCCACATGTAAGGATTGAGGACCGCGCCCACGCACTCCTTGAACACCCCACCATGATGCTTGGGCGAGCAGGAGGCGATGACCACCCGGTCGAGCGAGTTCTCGCGCACCGCCTCCTTGATCATATCCTGCCCGGCCTGAGAGCAGAGGAAGAGGTGATCGGCGACGAAATGCCCTTGCGCAGAGAAATGCTCTCTGAGCTTCTGGATGTCCACGTTGGAGGCGATGTTGGTGCCGCAATGGCATAGGAAGACGCCGAGCATGTGGATCACCGTCGTCTGGGTGGCTCTCCAACCGCCCCCTAGGTTAGTAATACCTTTCGCTCGAAGAATCGGGAAATCGGAATCCATGCTGCCTATTCATTTCGCTTTTCTTGACTTCAATCTCTCATCAGCCAGCACATGCAGGTCCACCAGTGGCAGCTTGGTTCGCGGCAGCAGAGGCGTCCTCTCGCTCATAGCGCAGGTGAAGTGGATGAGGCATTTGGGGCAGGCGGTGACCATTCTAGATGCTCCGGTCTCCGAGGCCTCCCTCAACCTTTCCAGTTGCCAGGGGCGGGTATCGGAGCCGCATTCCATCCAGGCGGAGACACCGCAACAAGGACCAAGCTCCTTGGAACGGGGCATCTCCTCCAACTCGCCAACCGCTTTGAGCACGGATCTTGGCTCTTCGTAGATGCCGCTATGCCGACCGAGGCGGCAAGGGTCGTGGAAGGTGAGCCTCTCATCCGAATCGCTGGCTTCCAGCTTGCCCTCATCGATGGCCTCAGCGATCCTCTCGGAAAGCGATCGCACTTCGAACCCCAACGGTCCGACCACCTTGGGGTACAGGTCGCGCAAAGTGGACATGCATTCCGGGCAGAAGGCCAGCACCTCTTTCACCTTGGCCTTGTCCAACTGCTCCATGTTCAAGCGGACCAGCTTCGCGAAGAGCTCGTCGTCGCCGGACCAATAGGCATCGTGGCCGCAGCATCTCTCCTCTCGAAGAAGCTTGGGTCTCTCGTCCATCCGGTTCAGGAGCGAGACCGCCGCTCGGGGAATGGCGTTCATCTGGAGATCCAGATAGCGGAAGATCACGTCGAAGTAGGGCGTGCAGCCGACGAAGAGGAGAGTATCGGAGCCCTCGCTCGTCTCCAGTTCCTTGGTCAGCCAACCTTGCTTCCTCGGCCTGATGCCCGGCACCGAGTTCAAGCGCATGATCTCGTCCGGCACCGCCCCGTGATTGCGTTCAGGCTGCAGGGACCCGGACAGCTCCGGACGGAGGGAGCGCACATACTCGTGGAAGCGCACACCGTTCTGGCATACCTGGGTGCACATGCCGCAATTCATGCATTGCCAAATGCCCCGGTCCCTTGGCACTCGACCTTCGAGCTGCGTCCTCTCGACGATATCGCGCGGGGAGAAGTCGCGCATCCTGGAGACTGGGCAAGAGTAAGTGCATTTGCCGCAGTCGATGCATTTCTCCTCGCCGTAGCTCGGACGGTCAGCGTTCACCGGGCTCACCCCCCCAGCGGACCCAATGCCCGTATCCGCTTCGTGAAGTCGTCCATCGTTCGGGCGAAGAGCTCTCCTTCCGCCGCCGAGATCCATTGCAGCAACAGTCGCTCGGGTTCGATGCCGGCCAGGTCGACGAGCTCCTTGGCTTGCGCCACGTGCTTCTCCGCCTGCAGGTTGCCGATGCGATAGTGGCAGTCGCCGATATGGCAGCCGAGCACCATTACCCCGTCCGCCCCGAAAAGGAAGGCCTTCAGGATGATCCCCGATGACACTCTCCCCGAGCACATCACCCGGACGATGCGCACCTCCGTCGCGTATTGCCTACGGTTGACCCCTGCCAGGTCTGCTCCCGCGTAGGCGCACCAATTGCAGCAGAAGGCGACTATGTTTGGGGTCCAGTCGGAGGGCATCGGTGCTACCATGGAAGTGACCTTCCTCGAACCCTCATGAACGCAAAAGAACTTTTGCATCCGAGCTTCCGTCGCTCATCCAGTTCTTGACCTCAAGGCATCGAAATAGTAACCGAGGAAGGCGGAGGTGGCGTCGCTCAGAGAAATGAACATCTCGCTGGCCGTTCGGGAAGCCTCTTCCTCTTCCTGGGAGCGGAGGCGCTTCATCGAGTTCAACGCCTTGGCAAGCTCCTCCGACACTCGCTCGGGCGCTCGAGCATGCATCTTCTCCAGTAAAGGCATCCGTCTCCACATCGCGTCCAGGAACAATCCCACCTTCTCCCATTCCCAGACCTTGCTGCCGATGCGCCATTGTGCTCCTTGCAGGCCCATCGAGGCCACTCGGGCGTTCGAGAGCGCTCTCTTCATCTTCTCCAAGGGAACGAGCCCCGCTTGATCGACCATCGGAGCCTTGACGTGGCCATCAGGCAGCATTCCGATGAGCCAACGGTTCGCATCCGGGTATTGCGGGTGCTCGGCGTGCGGGCCGAGGAGTATCAGCTTTCCTTTGCCTAGGTCCTTGTACAGCCCGGCCACCTTGCCCACGACCGCAGCCTCCGCCTGCTCTCTCGGTACGATCAACGACGCATCCCTGGCAATGGACGAGTAGCGGGCGATGATCTGCGCGTCCTCCGAGCCGAGCCAGCACGGTCCTCCGTAGAGCGGGGCCGGCAGGAGGCCGAAGGAAGTGGAGATGGTCACCGTCCCCCTGAGGGGTTGATAGACCACTCTGTTCCCGCATTTGACAAAGTACTTGGGAGGGAGCATCTTTGCCGCCTCCAACGGAGCGATATTGGCTACCCTCGCCCGAACCAGATCGAACTTGGGCTGGGGAAAAGACCGAGAATGGAGCGGAAGGTAGGCTCCAGCGCAGATGCCGAGATAGGTGCCCCCATCCCTGACGAAGCGTTCCAGGGCGTGGAATCCCTTCGGCCCAAGCTCTTCCGCCATGCGAAAGGCGTCGCCTCCGGAGAGCACGACGACGTCGGCTTCGATCTTGCGCTGGAAGGCATCGGCGGTCCCGAATCGCAGATCAAGGAGACCTAGGTTCTCCATCGAGTCGGCGAACCACAGCCAGGAGTGCGAGGACCCCAGTCCGGTGTAGACCAGGACGTTCGGTCCCGCATCCTCCCTGCCCTGGCTCTTTCTCACGTTCCCGTATGGCCACTGCCTCGCAAAAACCTTTCACTTCGCTGCGGGCAAGTGACGAAAGATTAAGCCTTGCTCGGCCCTGGAGGGGAGCATGCGCATCGTAGGCTTCTCCAAGACCTCCCTGTTGGACTGGGATGGCATGGTCTCGGCGGTGATCTACCTGCCGGGATGCAACTTCCGCTGCCCCATCTGCCATAACCGCAATCTCGTCTTGGAGGCGGAGAAGCTGGAGGAGGTGCCCTGGCAGCAGGTGGAGGAGTTCATCCTGGAGCACCGGGAGTTCCTGGACGGCGTGGTGGTCACGGGAGGCGAACCGACCATCCACAAGGATCTGCCGGAGCTATTGCGCCGCCTGAAGGGATTGGGGGTCAAGGTCAAACTGGATACCAACGGCACGCACCCGGAGATGCTGCTGGACCTGATACGTTCCGGCCTCGTGGACTACGTGGCCATGGATCTTAAGGCTCCGCTTGACGACCTCTACGAGGACGTCGCCGGGACGAAGGTCGATCTGGCCAAGATCAAACGGTCCATCGAGATGATCATGTCCTCTGGCCTGGACTACGAGTTCCGCACTACCATCGTCCCGGTCCTGCTCAAGGACCAGGACTATGAGCGCATCGCCGCCTACATCGGTACGGCTAGGAAGTATGCCTTGCAGCATTTCCGGCCCCAGAACACCCTCGACCCCAACTTCTCCGTCTTGGATCCTTCGGACGACGACAGGGTGCGGGCGATCGCGGGTAGATGCAAACCCTACGTTCGCAAGATCGTCATCCGCGGCGGCGTAAGGGCCTGATTGTCGGACCGATGGCCACGGGCCAACAGTTTTTTGTATCCCTCCTCCTATCAATCACTTAAGGGGGAAGAGCCGCCGGCAGCAGTAGACTGGGGGTAGTGCAAGTTGAGTGAAGATCAGCGACTGAAGACCTACATCGAAGGCTACGACCGCATCCTGGAGGGAGGCATACCCATCAACCACATAGTGCTCGTGGCCGGGACGCCGGGCACCATGAAGTCCTCTCTATCCTACTACATGCTGTACCACAGTGTGCTCGAGGGCGGCATGACGGCGGTCTACATCACGCTCGAACAATCGCGCGAAAGCCTGCTGCGGCAGATGGAGAAGATGGGCCTGAAGACCGATCGGGTCAAGGACCGATTGCACGTGCTGGACCTGAGCATCATCCGTAAGAAGCTGCGCGAGGTTTCCACCGGTGGATCGTGGATGCAAGTGTTCAAGGGATACGTCAGCAATCTGAAGGAGAACCTGCATTTCCAACTCCTGGTCATCGATTCGCTCGACGTCCTAGAGACCATGGCAGACATCGCCGATCGGCGGACCGACCTGTTCTATATGTTCGAGTGGCTGCGTGACCTGGGCTGCACGGTCATGCTCATATCCGAAGCGTCCCCGGACCGGCTCATGGACGGCTCTTATGACGAAGGCTACCTGAGCGATGGCATCATCACTTTGAAGATGCAGGTGGTGCGGGACGTGGAGACGCAGAGAAGGATCCGGACGGTGAAGATGCGCGAGACCAACCACGACCCTTCCTACTACTCCCTGCTATTCAGCAATAGCAAGTTCCAGGTGACCAAGGTCATAAGCGAGTAATCCGGTGTTGGAATGGCCAAACGGTTCGAATGTCCAAGGTGTGGGGCGGGCGTGAAGCCGGACGACAACCAGTGCTTCCGCTGCGGGGAGAGCCTGCAGGACAACCCGTCACCCGTTCCGAAAGGACCGGAGTTGGCGCACCTGGTGATCGAACGGCCTGAAGTCAGACCGAGCGCCTCCAGAGAGGTGGCGCACGAGGTTTCTGAGCGGCGTCCGCCAGTGAAGGCGGCCCATGAGTATGACAGGCACCTGGAGCGAAAGGAGCATGATTTGGCCGAGAAGGAGAAGGCCATCGTGGCCTCGATCGAGCAACTGGAGGATGACACTCGTTCCCTCGAGGACGCTATCAAGCGCTTCGACCGCGACGATGAGGAGATGCGCGAGCGGGAGAATATCCTCAAGCAGCGCGAGCTGCAGGTGGAGAGCCTGGCCAACAAGCTGGAGGGCGCGATCTCCCAATTGGAGACGAAGCCCGATTCCGCGGGGGACTTAGAGCGCCTGAAGCAGCTGAGCGAGGACTACTCCGCGCGAATCGGGGAGGAACGGAGGAGACAGAAGGCGCAGCTGGATCGGGAGATCGAGGAACGCCTGGAACGTCTCAAGAACCTGCAGGCGTTCATGGCCGCCGCCGCGGCGGTCTCAGTCACTCCCAAAGAGGTGGAGGAGCTAGAGCCAGTACAAGAGGAGCGTAAAGAGCTGACCGAGGAGGAGGTGGCGCAGGCCGTCGCCCAGCTGGGGAAGGAACTGGAAGGGCAATTCGGGACGCCTTTGCAGCATCCAGATACGGCGGTAATCTCGACCAAGGACGAGCGCCTGGACTTCATCCTGGGCGGGGGCATCCCGGTCGGACATGTGGTCATCGTGAACGGTCCCGCGGGAACGATGAAGAGCACACTCTCATACTACATCCTGCATCGCGCCGCCGTCAAGAGCGCCAAGCGGTCGATGTACTTCTCCTTGGAACAGAAGCGCGACTCTCTCATCAGGCAGATGGAGCGCATGGGAATGTCTTTGAAGGATACGGCCGGGGGGATGGTGGTAGTGGATATGGTAGATCTGCGCAAGGCCACCGCCAATGAGCCCGGTGACTGGAGGGCCATCATGATGCGCTATGTGAGGAACATCCATGCGCAGATGCCCTTCGACTTCTTCGTGCTCGATTCCCTGGAATCGTTCAAGAGCATGGCCCAGTTCGAGTTCACCCGGGAGAGCATGAAGGAATTGTTCGACTGGTTCAAGGAGTTGAAGATCACCGTCCTGGTGATCACGGAGAAACCCATCGAGGTCCTTTTCCAGAGCGTGCAAGGCGAGACCTATCTGGCGGACGGCGTGGTGGAGATGCAGATGAAGGAGTTCGACGACGCCAAAGTCTATCGATGGCTGAGGTGCGTGAAGATGCGGGGCATGCAGAATGATTCCCGCTTCTACGCATTCTACCACACTGGCACGGAGTTCAAATTCTCCCTACCCCTGGTCGATTCAGGCAAATAGCTGGTTATCAAAATTCGACAGTGGCGATAGAAAAGCCTAATATTGTCAAAGGGTATAATGCCACGCCTCAGGAGGAAGTGGTCTGCAGATCGAGCGCGTGCGCACCTACATTCAGAACTTCGATGAATCATTGCAGGGCGGCATACCGAAAGGGCACGTGGTGCTCATCACCGGAACCCCGGGCACGATGAAATCCTCGGTCTCCTACAGCATCCTCTATCAGAACGCGCTCCAGAACAAGACAAAAAGCGTCTACATGACGCTCGAGCAATCGCGCGAGAACCTCCTGCAACAGATGCATTGCATGGGCATGGACAAGGAGGAGGTCAAGGAGTGCGTGCACATTCTGGACCTAGGGCTCATCCGCAAGTCGCTGACGCAGCTGAGCGCCAAAGGTACCTGGATGCAGGTCTTCAAGATGTACGCGGAGAGCCTGAAGCACTCCCTGAACTACGAGTTACTGGTCGTAGACTCTATGGACGTACTGGAGATGGCGGCGCAGATGGGCGAGAACCGCAGGACCGAGCTCTTCTTCCTCTTCGAGTGGCTGCGGAACCTAGGTATCACTACCTTCCTCCTATCTGAGACAGCCCCGGACAAGATGTTCGAGAACAAGTACGACGAAGGATATCTGGCCGACGGGGTCATCACGCTCAAACTGCATGAGCTAGGTGAGACGGACATTCAAAGGAGGATAAGGGCGGTGAAGATGCGTTCCACCAATCATAAGACCGGGTATTTCTCGCTCCTCTTCAATGACGGCGTCTTCAGAGCCACCCAGGTGATCACGGAATAGGGTCACCGTCAGCCTTTAATATGGTCTGCACATTGTTCCCGCTTGCCATCCGGGCTCATGGTCTAGCGGCTATGACGTTTGCCTCACACGCAGAAGGTCGCCGGTTCGAATCCGGCTGAGCCCACCACTCTTCTCATCCAGACAATTATTTATTGAATTCAATTCAATCGTTTTCAGCCCTGATAGCTGGCCCGGGTCTGAAGATCGAGTTGTATGCTTCATTGACCCGGGCGAACGCAGGTTCAGCTCTGGCGCGGCAATAGTACCGCTCCGTGGTCTGTGTCGATGCGTGCCTCATGCTGCGCGATACCTGATCTATCGGAACTCCGGCATCGAGGGCTAGCTGCCCTCCGGTCGGGCGGCAGTCTTTCCACTTGAACTGGATGCCAGCTTCCTTCATGACTTCGTCCTTCAGTCGCCCGAACGCCTGCTGACAGTAGACCCCCACTCCCTTGTGTGATATAGCTGGTATCAGAGCCATGGCATCTTCGATGTCTTTGCTCGTCAGCATCGATTCTCTGGCCTTCAGGTAGTCGATGACGTATGGCCTTAGCACGTCCGGGATAGGAATTCGCTTCGCCTCCCCATACAGCCCCTTGCCTTTCGGGTTGGCGATCAGGAAGGTCCACTTCCTGATGTCCAGGTCCCTGAGCGAGGCGGTACGAAGCTCTCCAAGTCGCAAGCGCAGGAAGGTGAGCATAGCGATGGAGAAGCGGCATGCCTCCCCTTTCCAGCCGCCGACCCTCTTGCAAGCGTCCAGGATCTGCTTCAGGTCCTCCCAGTCCAGCGAGAACGGTTCATGGAGGTCGTTCCCTACCCTGATCTTGCAGTCGGCCATCATGTCTTCGACCACGCGATTATCACATTCCCTGCACACGGACTTGAGCATCTGGAGGTACTTCCTGAGCGTCGAACACTTCATTCCGCGTTGTTTAAACGCCATGAAGATTTCGATGACGTCCCCCTCAGTGAACAGGGTCGGATTCGGACTGCTCATCTTTCCAGCGTCGTTGAGCTGTTGCACCACCTTGGACAGATAGTGCAGCTTGCGTTCCCTCTCTGCGATGGTACCTTCACTCAACCTAGCGCGGGCATTCTTCAGGTATCGTCGATAGGCGCACGTGAACGGATATCGACCCATCGTCGTTCCTCTCCTGTGGCTATCGTTGGAGCACCTGCCTCCCGATAAAGTGCGCTTCTTCGGACTGCGGGCAGCTCCAGAGGTGAGTTGTCCGCCTTGCGGTGGTATCCTCCCCTCCGCTGCATCAGAGGGCTTCGATATACTTAATTCATCCTTCGGGCATTTTCTACCCTTTGGACGATAGTCTGGTAAGGCTTTGATGATGGGTCCTATAGTGGGGCATTCCAACCTTGGAACGCGCAAAGAAGATGCTTGCTTCCTAACATTCTGACAGGAGTCAAGATCAATCGCAGGGGCTTGAGAACATACCGATATTGCGCAGTGTTCTTGATCTGCTAGTCCAGTTGTTAGTTGAACTTGCCGAATGCCCATTTTCGAGTCAAAAAAGGTCTGCGGACCGGGCACAAGAGCCTCTGAGCCCTTTACCCGGTCGCAGATAAGGCGTTTAGACCGCATTTTACGGTCTCCCTATCCCTCGAGCCCGTTATCATTCTCATCTGGCTCGTCTTCGTCATTGTAGTCGAGGTCCTCCTCATATAGGAGGATTATATGCGTCACGAATTCCTGTACGGTGACGCCCTTCGACTCGGCGAGTTCTCGCAGCCAGATGAGCATTGGGACCCGGATTTCGATATACTCGGTCTCCGCAGCAGTCATCGAGCCAATGTCAGTCGTTTTATGGTTGTATAGGAATCATGAGGGTCCACTGAACGACCCAATATCGAGACAGTCGTGCGTAAGAAGTTTTTATCTGGTAGACTCATTTATCAATGTGTGAATTCATCAAGTAGAGGCCGAAGCAAGAGCACAAAACGGTTCCTGATATTGCAGGTATTGCTCAAACATGAGGACCACGCTCTCAATGCAAATAGGATAAGATTGCTCCTGGATAAGATGGACATCAAGATCCTTGGTGATGATATTCGCGACGGGAAGGTATCCAGAGGGATGGTCTCTGAATTCTGTCGGGACCTGGAACAGAAAGGGTTCGTTGAGTCGACGATGGCCCTCCCACCCCGACGGAAGGAGAAGACACCTCACTATTCGCTTCCGATGCATGATGAGGGGAAGATGCTCAAAGTCACCCGGTACTTTCTGGACAGGGCAGGCATGATTTATCTCAGGAGCAAGTACTCTCGCAAGTTCATTGACGGGCATCTGATAAGTTTGATCAAGAAAGAATTCAAATGCAATATTAACCTCGAACAGAGCACAGTGATCAAGCAGATATGTTACAAATCGCCCTCGGCCCTTAAGAGAGCACTCAATCCATGGCTCGATAATCAAATCCAGGCTATGGTGGATAGAATGGACGCGAAGCCCTCCGCGGAACTTCTGATCCAATACCTGAATGCTGCATTGATCCTGGATGCTGCCGATGCCAAACTCGTCATTGTGACAAAAGATGAGCACACATGAGCACTAGGCTAAACGACTCTCTCCCTTTGGCAAGATTGACCACTTATCGTTTATGATGAATGGTATTAATATCTATTCTCAAGAATTCGTCACAGCTTTGGCTACGTCCTCTCCTACGGTGTAGTGGTATCGGTGCTCAACAGCAATTTCAGCCTAATACCAATGACGACCCTTTCCTCGGTCACAAGCTCGCAGACCGCGTCTACAAACATAGTGATCGAACAGGGGATATCGATGCTAGCGATCGTTGCTATCGTGATCGTGGTGGCGGTCGTTGCGCTATTGACCCTGGTATTGTGGAAGAAAGGTAAAAAGGGAGTGCAGCCATGAATTCGAAAATCCCACGTTTGGACAGCATTCGAACCTTCGCCCTTCGGCGTCATTAATCGGCATTCCAACCATGGACCTATGCTTGACAAGCTGATTCTCATCTACATTTCTCGGCATCAAGTACTGTTTAATCACAAGAAAATCCAGCAGTAAACGCGATGAGGTCATCGAGCATGTATAGCAACTGTTCAGTCTTATCTTGCTGAGAGGAATCCAAGTGAATTATCATTCAAAAGTATTATCAAAGTAATACCCAATGAATCCGCTATGTCCGCGAAGGTGCGAGACTTGTTGTTCGGAGCATCGGATACGAAAGAGCCGAAAAAGAGTCCGAAGCCAGCATCGGACACATCTAAGCCGAGATCCGAAGCCGGGACTCGGACGCCTCCGAGCGCCGTTGCAGCTGCTGCGCCGCAGAACGCCATGCCGATTGCAGGTTCTCATGTTACCGAACCTCAGAAGCAAGCGAAAACGCCTCCAATGAGTGCGTCGCAAGCTCCAACGAACACTCCCGCGCAAGCACGACCGATAAAAGGGAAGCGGCGACCAAAGAACACCGTCGTGGTGAGCTTGCAAATGCCGGCGGCGCTTGTTAGAGTGCTTGATGAGATCGTTGAGCTAGGGGCATACCGCAGCCGATCCGACTTGATCCTGCAAGCAGTCAGGTCGCACACCGATGTTAGCAAGCGACTAACTCTGCTTAAGTCGAAGTAGCTTCAACAAGAAAAGTGACAGAGCGATTCGCTTGATTCATTGAGTACTTGGTTTCCCTGTCCTCGACGTGAGAAGTGGATTCCGTTTCCTTAAATGCGCAATTCGATTGAAGGTGCATTATTGACTGCATTTTGCCAGCTTGACAATGTCTCGCCAGGCATCTTCAAAATGACCATTGATCCAGAAATCGTTTTGATTGCCTCTGGATTCTAGGAAATCCGCAGATGCTCGATCCCTATTGACAATCACGACCGTCCCTTGCGTTTTCTCAATCTCACCCCAAATATGATCATCGAACCTGTTTACTCTTGCCCCTATGACTATTATCCTTTTGGAATTCCTTATTGATGTCCGCATCCGGTCCTCTTGTTGCTTAAGCCAGCTCGTCCCAGTGGGTGACGGCTTGGTTGATGCGTAGATGCGCATGATGGGTGGGGCCCTGTCTGCTCCGATCTTCCTCTCCAATGTCATTTGATCATCGAATAAGAATAAAGGAGGAAAATCGAGCTTTCCATACTCTTTTTCTTTAATCTCGTGAACAAATTCTCCTGACACATTTAGCATATGATGTTCAACGAGCCAGTTGCAAGATTCTAGTGTGGAATTTACTGGTATCTATTGGTATCTCCTTGCCAGGTTCATTGCAGGTAAAAAAAGGGACTCATCGTAATGCAATTGCAGGTATCTTCGGGAAAACGTCATCGAGTACTTCGAACTAAAACTATTGCGCTGCCTCATGCGTTGCTCGACGTAGTGAAGGACGGTAGCACAGAATGGGGGCAATATGATCACCGTTCTCATTGCGCCATAGCTCCCATAGCCCTTCGGATGCCTTGCCTCAGGGTCCAGTTCCTCAGGTCCAGGTCCTTGATGTGCGGGTCTATCCGAAGTAACCAGCGCCCAGTAGCCAGCAGAATTCCCACTCACGATTGAAGCGATACGCGGAATTCCGATATCTTGTCGCGGGATTTACTGTTTAACTGCGATTCTATAATCATTCTCCTCGACTTTGGTTCAATTATTAAAGCCTTTCCTTCTGCAAAACGTTAAATATCGCACTCGTCGTCTCATTATCTACGGGTGCATTTGCACCTGGAGGGAACGATAGTCTGATAAGCGCGAAAATGTTCACTGCAGTTGCGGCGATCGTCCTGGTCATCATAATGGTGGCCCCAGACGTCGCCGCTAACGGTTATATCAACGCAGGAACGTCATTTGAATTCTATACATCCGATGGTGGAAACGGGAGTGGGGACGGTTGGCCGTTCCAGCAAGGTTTCAATTACCCAGCAAACAATCGGGTTGAGGCAATGGCCATCAGCCCTAGCGCCGGCACCCATGAGGGCTATGCCAACGTTTGGCATGATATCAGTTGTGGTTACACTGGCGACTATAAGGTAGAGATGTGGGGCCACTATTGGGGGTCGGGTAGCGCGGCCGGGGTATATACGGATGCTCTGGTCCGATTCTTCATTCGGATCGAGGATGTCCAGTCAGGCTTCGTATATAATAGCGCAACGATCAGACGATTGGAGGCAATCGGATTCTGGGCATTCAATGAGCAATCGGACTTCTATTCGACAGCACTCTTCACTGGATATGCTGGGCATGATTATCGCGTGGGGCTCTCAGTTGACTGCTGGGCCGTGGGCATCGCGGGAACTGCCATTGCTGTGGCGATGGGGAATGGTGAGGGCGCCTATTTCACCCATTGTAAGGTGTCACCATACTCCAGTGGCGGCGGAGGCGGTGGCTGCGTACTCGCTCAGTCAAATGTGGCGATGGCCGACGGTAGGACAATCCATGCCTCCCGCGTGAGCGCTGGAGATCAGGTGCTTGGATATAACCTTTCGAGTGGCCATGTCGTTACAGAAACCGTCGTGTCTAATGTCCAGACCAGGGTCAGAATGGTAATCGAGTTCAACGGAGGGATGCTCACGACAACCCCCCATAATCAACCCATTTATGTTAGGAATGGGGGCTTCATTGGATGGATCAGGGACCCGATGAACATATCGATAGGATCGCAAGTGTATCTTCCATTAGACGACGAATGGGTGGAGATAACAAGCGCGACGTACCTGGTTGGGTCGTTCCGCGTAAATGACATACAAACGAGCGGATTGAACAACTATATCGCAAACGGGGTGCTAGTTGACTACAAGACACAATAATAAAAGATTTTCCCAATGACGCCCACTCTCTTGGGCGTCCCTAACCTCTCAAGAAGGAGCGGAACATGATGGTCGATCCATTGTCACTATTCGTCGGAGTCGTTGGAATCGGAGTGGTTATCGCCTTGATACTATTCGTCCACAAGAGCGAATCCATCAAGAGCCGGGACAGAGTCGCGTATTCGCAGAAAGTAAGGTCGTATCTGGTTGCCTTTCTGGGCTTGACGGCCATCCTGGCCATCGGACTTGCGCTAGTAATCGATTTGCAAATCGCAGTGGTCCTTGATCTTTGTCTCGTCTTGCCCGTCGCGGGGGTGATGGCGATGTACGTATGGCCTAGAGGCTTCACTGGAATCGATGTGCGCACACCGAAATGGAAGATGATCATGGCAATCGGCTTAACAATAGTCATCATAGGCGTTGCAGTCCTCGGCATATTCCCAAGCGGACCCGAAGACGCCTTCATTGGACCAATCCCCGGCGCACTCATCGGCCTAGGCGGACTGATAGCGATCCTCGCTGTCGTGTCGTTCAGGAGCTCCGAGAACCGAGGATAAAAGAACGGCCGTAAATGCAGCGACATAGAACATGATACCTCAGCAGCTCAGGCTATCCCCTCGAGAGTCCTAGGCATTGCGGACGCCAACCGAAAAAGTAGGAAAGGGACGGGATGTAAAAGAGGTCCTCCGCCGATATCGATGTTGGTGATCAACGATGACGGCGAAAGACCGTGCATACGTAGGACTGGACGTGCATAAAGAATTTTGTCAGGCATGCGTGATGGATGCGAGCGGAAAGATCCTCTCGAACGAGAGGATACTTACCACGGTGGAAGATCTGGATAGATTCCTGGATCGGTTCGAGGACGCCAGCTTCGTCCTGGAATCGACGGGCATCTGGGAGTTCATCTACGAGGCGATCGAGAGACGAGGGTTCGAGGTCGTGCTGGCTCATCCCTTGAAAGTCCGAGCGATCGCCGAGGCGAAGGTGAAGACGGACAAGATCGACGCTCGGACCCTGGCGCATCTGTTGCGAGCGGACCTCGTGCCTCGCTCGTACATACCGAGCAAGGACATCCGCGACCTCCGCCAGCTGGTACGCCAGCGGGCGTACCTGGTGCAGAAATCGACCGGCTTCAAGAACCGGATACACGCGGAGCTGCTCCGTCGCGGGGTGCGACGGCCGAAGGAGTTCGCCACGCCTTTCTCAAGCAAGAGCGTGGCCTGGATGCGCTCCCTGGCGATACCGACGGTCAACGCCGACCTGGAGTGCCTGGCGGCTCTCCAGGCACAGGTGGAGCAGCTGAACGAGCAAGCTGCTCCGGGAGTTCAACCGGAGGAAGGAGGCGCAGTTGATCGCCACGATACCGGGCATCGGGTACTATGGAGCGTTGCTCATCTGGGCCGAGATCGCCGACGTGCACCGGTTCCCGGACGCAGAGCATCTGTGCTCCTACGCCGGGCTGACGCCGACCGTCAGCCAGTCGGCGTCGAGCTCGCACTACGGAGGCGTGAGCAGGGAAGGCTCGAAGTACCTGCGCTGGGTCCTGACGGAGAGCGCTCACATTCACGTCGCCTTCTCTCCAGACTCGCGACTCTCTCACTTCCACGCGAGAGTCGCTCGTCGCCGTGGTAATCAGAAGGCGGCGATCGCCACCGCCAGGAAGATGCTGCACATCATCTACTGGATGCTGTTCAACGGGGAGAAGTATCACAGTCAAGGGTTGGACCTCGTGAGCAAACCTGCGGCCTAGACCGCGTGAAAGGGATTGAGGCAGGCTCCTGACAAGGGACGAAGGTGGCCGTGGTGCGGGAGAACCGCGAATAGAGGTTTGTCCACCGCTGCTTCGATCGAAGGCAAGAACGGAGCGAAGCTATGAAGAGGAAGAAAAAGAATAATGGGAGGGCGCGAGGCCCTCTTTAACATAGAGGTTTGCGGTAGTCAAAAAGTACATTTCCGTTTTGATTGAAATCAGAATATGCAAGTCTGGATATAGACCGTGGTAGGTCCGGACAGACCCACCTTCTGGTCTTTTCATTGATTCTGATGGACGTCATTTTCGAAAGATGCGGTATGGCATTTAAAAGCTGAGAAATGTAAGCATCCTTCTGTCTCAAGGCGAATTCGTTTGTAGTGAGTTTTAGCCAATAGAGGGGTTTGAACTCTCAAGTTTGATACTATTTCACGCTTAATGGTTCAATTAATATTCCAAGTATGATCTAGATTAGCACACCATACATTCATTGAAACTACTTCAAAAAAGGAAAATTGAAAAGGGTTTATTGAGCTGGCTCTACGTTATTGCGCAATAATTGAATTTCAATTTTCGTTATCTGGCTTTAGTCATGAGTGGTCTCGGCTGAGCCCCCTCCTATTCAAACCTCAGCGATCCATATCCTGGTCCCAAATGGTCCATCCGCTCGTTTTCGGCTCGGGCGGGAACGACCTAGGAATCGCCTCGGGACCGGCCTCTCCTGGTGGTTTAGGAGTGAATTACTGCCTCGAATCGTTTCTGAGACATCATCCAGGCATATCCATGATAGCAAACGATTTAATCGGGCTCCAATATTATGACCACACAAGGAGAAGCAATGATCCTTGCGCTTCTGGTGGATGACGAACCATCTCTATGCACTGTGGCCAAGCAATTCCTGGAAGAGTCACATGAAATGACCGTTGATACGGTCTTCTCGGCACAAGAGGCTCTGCAATCCTTGGGCCAGAAGGCTTACGATGTGATCGTATCCGACTATCAAATGCCAGGAATGGACGGCATCCAACTCCTCAAATCGCTTCGGTCCACGGGCGTCCTAATCCCGTTCATCCTCTTCACCGGCAAAGGACGAGAGGAGGTGGTCATCGAGGCACTGAACAACGGCGCTGATTCTTATCTTCAGAAGGGCGGAAACGTCATAGCTCAATTCGCGGAGCTGGGGAATGCGATCAAGCAAGTGGTGAAAAAGAAACGCGCCGAAGATTCCCTCAGATCGAACGAGGAAAAGTTCCGCCTCATCACGGACAACATGAGGGACACACTGTGGCTCATGGACATGCAAATGAGGACCACATGGATCGCACCTTCGGTCTTTCGGACCCGTGGCTACACTCTGGAGGAACTGGCTAACATGCCCCTGGACCAGCATCTTACGCCCCAGTCGCTTCAGAAGGCCATGCTGGCCATGTCAACCTTGCTGACCCCGGAGAACCTCATGGACCCGGAAAAGGAGATCGCCTTCGCCGATGAGATGGAGTACTATCGAAAGGATGGAACGACCTTTTGGGCCGACACCGTCATCACGCTCCTGAGAGATGAGCTGGGTCAGCCAACTGGCTTCGTAGCGGTCGGGAGGGACATCACCGAGCGCAAGCGAGCGGAGGAGGCGCTGAGGCAGAGCGAGAAGAGCTACCGCCTGGTGGTGGAGAGTGCAGCTGAGGTCATCCTGGTGCTGCAGGATGGGATGATTCGGCTGGTCAATTCCATGGCCGTCGCAATGACCGGCTTTTCGGAGCAGGAAATCATGTCGAAACCTTTTCCATCGTTCATCCATCCAGACGACCGCGCCATGGTGGTGGAGCGCCACCAGAGGCGGTTGAGGGGCGAAGCCGTCCCGGCCCGCTACGCCTTTCGGCTGCTAGCTAAGGATGGAAGCATCAAATGGGTCGAGATCAGCGCGGTCGTGGTCGAATGGGAAGGACGTCCCGCTACCTTGAACTTCCTGACGGACATCACCGAGCGCATGCGAGTCGAGGAGGCGCTGCAGGCCTCGGAGAGGACGTTAGCAGACATCATCGATTTCCTTCCCGATGCCACCTTCGTCATTGACCTGGAAGGGGTGGTGGTGGCCTGGAATCAGGCCATCGAGAAGATGAGCGGGGTAAACAAGGAAGATGTGATTGGCCAGGGGGACCACGCCTACTCTGTCCCCTTCTATGGGACTAGGCGCGGCATGTTGCTGGACCTCCTGACCCTGGACGATGAGAAGATCAAGCAAAAGTATGATTACGTGACCCGGAAGGGGAACACCCTCTATGCGGAGACATTCTGCAGCGTCCTCAACGAGGGAAAGGGTGCGCATGTCTGGGCCACCGCCACCTCCATCTTCGACAATCAAGGCAATCGGGTGGGGGCCATAGAATCGATAAGGGACATCGCCGAGCGCAAGCGGGCCGAGGAGGCGCTGATTGAGCGGGAAAAATACCTGCGAACAATTCTCCGGACAACGGTGGATGGCTTCTGGATGCTCGACGCCGAAGGGAACGTCACGGACGTCAACGAAACCTATTGCCGCATGTCGGGCTATACCAAGGACGAGCTGCTGGGATTGAGCATTCCCGACCTTGACGCTGTCGAGAAGAGAGCTGAAACAGCGGCCCGTGTGAATCGCATCATCGAGAATGGCTCGGAGATCTTCGAGACGCGCCACCGCAGGAAGAATGGAAGCGTCTTTGACGTTGAGGTTTCCGTGACGTATATGGCTACAGACGGTGGCCGGCTCGTCTGTTTCTGCCGCGACATCACCGAGCGCATGCATGCAAAACGGGAGCGCGAGGTGCTGTATGCAATAGGGGAAGCTATCAACACCAATGCGGGTCTCGAAGAGATCCTGCAGACCATCCATCACAACATCAAGAAAGTGATGTATGCTGAGAATTGTTACATCGCGCTGTACGACGCGGGCACGGGAACTTTGTCGTTTCCGCTTTTTGTCGACCAGATCGACCCCACGCCCGCGCCGAGGATAAATCGGAGAGGCTTCACAGAATATGTGTTGAGGACCGCAAGACCACTTCTGCTGACCCCTGAACTGTTTGATGAGCTGGCCAGGGAACATGATGTCGAGATCATAGGGACTCCGCCTGAATCGTGGTTGGGAGTGCCGTTGTCCATTCAATCGAAACCGATAGGCATCCTCGTCGTCCAAAGCTATGAACCAGGGAGAAAGTACACGGACCGCGAGAAGGATATGCTCGTGGCGATCGGAGATCAGGCGGCTAGAGTCATCGAGCGCAAGCGTGCGGAGGATGCGCTGCGCGAAGCAAATCGTAAGCTCAATCTCTTAACCAACATCACCAGGCACGACATTCTGAATCAGATCATGTCCATGCGTGGCTACCTGGAACTGGCGAACGACAGCCGAGACCCGCTAAAGGCCAATGAACTGAGGAAGAAGGCTTTGGGAGCGACGAGAAACATCGAATCCATGATCGAATTCACCAAGGACTACCAGGAGATTGGGGTCCGCGAATCAGCATGGCACAACATCCGTGCTGAGGTGGACACCTTGGACCCCAACCTCACGTCCCTGGGCTTCTGGTTGGAGAACCAACTTCCGGAGGTGGAGATCTTCGCTGATCCAATGCTGGTCAAGGTTCTGCAGAGCATCGCTGACAACTCCGCCCGTCACGGCGTGCATGCGACGTTGATGCGTTTCTCGTCCGAGACCGAAGGCGAAGCGCTCAAGATCATATGCGAGGACGATGGGGTAGGCGTCTCTGTTGATGAAAAGGGCAAAATCTTCGAGCGTGGGTATGGCAAGCATACGGGCCTAGGTCTTCACTTCGCAAGAGAAGTGCTTCACATCACCAGGATCGACATCGAAGAGAATGGAGAACCGGGAAAAGGTGCCCGTTTCGTTATCTCGGTGCCGAAAGGGCGATGGCGATACGCGGGCGAGGAAAAAAAGATCGCGGGCGTTCGAAACAAGAAGCTCACCTGACGGTGGCTCGATATGGGGGAGGATCATCGAGCAAATGAGCTCAACCATAGCGACGTGGCGATCACGAAGCACAACGTTGGGTCGCCCCCATCTATCGCTAGGCTGACGTCTGCGATCTAATACCGTGAGGAAGGCAAGAACCTTATTACCGTCCGAATCGTTCCGTTTCAGCAGATGAAGATAAACAGGATGCTCGTGACTGGAGCCGCGGGGTTCATCGGTTCGAACATCTGCGACGAGCTCTTGGAGCGCGGGTACGAGGTGATAGCTCTCGACAGCTTGCCAATGAGCAGGTCGAAGAACCTCGAGCACCTGACAACCTCGAGAAGGTTCAGCTTCGTTGAGGGATCGATCCTCGAAAGTGAGCTTCTTGCCGACCTGGCGAAGGATGCCGACGCAATCATCCACCACGCCGCCATCGCCTCCGTGCAGCGGTCGATGGAGGATCCGAGAACGACGAACGTGGTCAACGTGAACGGCACTCTGGAAGTCCTTCTGGCCGCGAAGAAGGCGGGGATAAGGAAGGTAGTGTTCGCATCCTCTTCGGCCGTCTATGGGGATTCTCCAGAGCAGCCAAAAACTGAAAAGATGACCCCCTGCCCGAAATCCGTGTACGCGGTGTCTAAACTGACAGGCGAGGGATATTGCCAGGCCTTCAACGAGCTCTTCGATATGAGGAACGTCAGCCTGCGCTATTTCAACGTCTTCGGTCCAAGGCAAGACCCCAAATCGGAATACGCAGCGGTCATCCCCCGATTCATCGAGCGCGCTCTCAAGGGCGAGGAGATGACCATCTTTGGAGATGGACGGCAGAGCCGGGACTTCATCTACATAGAGGACGTCGTACAAGCGAACCTCAAGGCCCTCGAATCGAATTGTCAGGGGATCTTCAATATCGGATCAGGAAGGCCAACCACGGTCAACGAGCTGGCGCATCTCATCGGGAAGCTCTTGGAGAGGGAGGTGCGGACGGTGCATCTGGAGGCGAGGGAAGGAGACGTGAAGGATTCCCTGTCCGACATCGGAAAAGCATCGAGAGCATTTGGCTTTGCGCCCAAATACGATATCGAGAATGGTCTCAGAGCGACCATCGATTGGTACGCTCGGAAAGGTCAGAAGGATTAGAAGGCACATGTACTTCCAGGCCATTACATTCTGTGGTCATGATGTCTCTAGATTACAGGTTCAAAGGAAGATATTGGATGTCTTCACCTCTGGCTATCCTGCCATCATCCAGTCACGTCCAACCCGAGTCGCTTCCACGCGCATTGGTCCTCGACTCCTTTTTCAATACGTCTGCCTCCGCAGACGTCCCAAATGGACAACGATGCCGCCTTCGTTCCTGTGGTTCAATGAACATCGAACCCTGCATTCTTTATCTAGCCAAGTCGATTTGGCCTCGATGACCTCTCCTGAGGCAATCAAGGTCCGCTGCCTCTGGCACGCGGAAGATGGGCGGTGCGCTTCATGCAAGGCCAGACGCATCAAGCACGATATTCTGGGGCAGCAGGACTACGAGATGTGCGTCAGGGAACGAGACTACCCGGCCTGCGAGTTCTACAAGGAGAAGCCAGTGCCCCCGCCGAAGAAAGGAGGGTAAGGTCGAAGAGGTCGTGGATGCACAACGAAGAGATACTTGGGATCAACCGGGAGCTGGATTCTGCAGATCCAAGCGTGCTGCTGATGGCCATGGACCGTTTGGAGAGTGCGTTGCGTCATAAATCGGAGGATGCTTCATCGCTCAGACCATTGGCTCGGTTGCTGCATCACGAGAACGCTGAGGTACGCAAGAAGGCCATTTGGCTCGTTGGCAAGCTGGCGCAGAACAAAGTCCAAGGCGAATACCCGGTCTCATCCGTGCTCGGTCTGATGGAGGATGAGGACGAGGAGTCGCGCGAGAACGCTGCCTGGGCCGTTGGCGAAATGGCCGCTCTGAAGATAGGCAGCGAGCAAGAGGCGGAGAAGTTGAACTCCCTGTTGAAGGATGAGTTCTCACAGGTGAGGGGCATGGCGGCCTGGGCTCTGGGGCGGCTGGCGGAGAGGGATTCTGTTGCCCTCCGCTCCTCCGAAAGCCTCCTCAGACAGCTCCTCCAGGACAAGAGCGTTTACGTGAGCAAGAGCGCGTCCTGGGCCTTGGAGCGTCTGGAACCTCTTTTGACCAAGAGTTGAAGCTGTCCCTCCGATCGTGGTCAAACATTGGTCACCTTGTGTCGCCAAGGAAGTCCACGGGCTTTAGCCGTGGGAGGAATTGGCGGCCTTAAGTAATAAGTATATTGAAACCCATAGGCTATACCTTCATGAATCTGACGCTCAAAGTCAAGCTCTGTACGACTCCTGAGCAATACTCCGCGCTCGTCAGAACGATGGAGCACTTCAATCTCGCTTGCGACTACATCGCTGGCGTGGCCTTTGAGTTGAAGCTTGCCAGCAAGGTCAAGATTCAGCCCACCGTCTATCGGGCCGTGCGCGAGAAGTTCGGGCTGTCCTCCCAGATGGCCGTTCGCGCCATCTCCAAAGCCATCGAAGCCTACAAGCTCGACAGGACCATCCGGCCGCACTTCAAATCGCATGGCGCGATGGTCTACGACCAGCGAATACTCAGTTGGAAGGCGCTGGACAGAGTTTCCATCCTGACCCTCGATGGACGTACCCTCGTCCATGTGGCCATCTATGACCATTTCAAAGCCAAGCTGGACAACCGCATTCGTGGTCAGGCCGACCTCGTTCTTATCGATGATGTGTTCTATCTCTGCGCCGTAGTCGACGTTCCAGATGCCGAGCCTATCGAGGTCAAGGGCGTTCTCGGCGTGGACCTGGGCATCGTGAACATCGCCGTCGATTCCGATGGAGAGACGCATTCCGGCACGGGTGTTGAAAAAGTGCGCGGCAAGACCGCAAAGCTCCGCACCGAACTCCAGTCCTGCGGCACGAAGCCCGCAAAGCGGCATCTCAAGCGCCTGTCTGGATACGAGCAGCGTTTCAGGCGCGATACCAACCATTGCATCTCCAAGAAATTGGTGGCTAAGGCCAAGGACACCGCGAGCGCGATCGCCCTCGAAGATCTGAACGGCATCCGCGAGCGGACAACGGTTCGCAGGGCTCAGCGCAGCCGCCGATCCTCTTGGGCGTTCGACCAGCTCAGGCAGTTCATCGCCTACAAAGCGCAACTCTCCGGTGTGCCTGTCGTTCTGGTGGACCCGAGAAA
>Ga0315289_10003376_pt1 | contig 24243 bp, 24 predicted proteins | sample YL17G11_40_MG_FD_203452 | JGI IMG/M metagenome (GOLD analysis project Ga0315289, IMG submission 203452) | Sediment microbial communities from Yellowstone Lake, YNP, Wyoming, USA - YL17G11_40 | ecosystem: Environmental > Aquatic > Freshwater > Lake > Sediment | place: USA: Wyoming | collected...
GACCCTGTCAAGAAGCTCGTGACACCGAAGATTCTGAGTTCCATCGTCATGCTGCCTGTCCTGACCATTATCGGTGATGCCATGTCCCTTTTCGGCGGCTACTACATCGCCGTATTCGTGAGTCATCAGAGCGGTACAGTATACTGGAGTTCAATCCGGGATGTGTTAAGTTTTGAGAATGTTTTCTCAGGTGCGGTGAAGCCCTTTATCTTTGGCTATCTGATAGCCTGTATCAGTTGCTACATGGGTCTTTCCACAAAGGGGGGAGCCATAGGGCTTAGACGGACAACTACAATGGCTGTCGTGATATCAATTGTAATGATCATCGTTTCTGATTTTATCTTGACACGGATATTACTGTACCTCCTGGGATTTTCAGTATGATAATATTTGATAAGGTTTGTTTTTCTTACGGCACACGGCAGGTTCTCCACGATGTAAACTTCTCCATCAATGCCGATGAGAGGGTGGCAATCCTCGGAGGAAGCGGGGATGGCAAAACTACGGTCCTTAAACTCATACTTGGGCTCATACGACCTGATTCCGGGAAGATAATCATTGATGGAGAAGATATAACCAATAAAACCGAAGATGAACTGAGAGAAGTACGGATGAAATTCAGCATTGTTTTTCAGGAAGGTGCCCTTTTTGACTCCCTGAATGTAAAAGAAAATGTGGCGTTTTGCTTAAGGGAATATACAGGGATGTCCGAAGAGGAGATTGACCAAAAGGTGAGGGAATTACTCAGGATTGTAGAAATGGAGCACGCAGTAGAACTTATGCCCGAAGAACTGAGTGGGGGCATGCACCGAAGGGTTGCCATTGTTCGATCTTTGGCAGCATATGAACCAAAGATGTTTCTCTACGATGAACCCACAACCGGGATTGACCCTATACATGCAGATCATATATGCAGGTTGATCCTCGATCTGTCGAAAGACGGCAAAGGCTTTATTATCGTTACCCATAAGGTTTTTGATGCAGTAAAGGTAGCAGAGAGATTCATGTTTTTGAAAAATGGCACGATGATCTTTGATGGCAACAGAGAGAAGTTGATCCATGTAACCATCCCTGACATCCAGATATTCATGAATGAACTGAATCCCCATATTTAGTTTAAGAGCTAATGGATTATTGGGAAAGAGGAGTAAACCATGTTTGATATGCAAAAACAGCTCAGGTGGTCGAAGCTCAGGGTCGGGATAGTTATCACCCTTGCCCTGCTAACGCTTTTTGTAACGGTATTTTTTGCCGGGAATATCGAGGATCTCCTGGCACCCAAGATAGAGTTAAAGGCACAGATTCAAGATGTGAAAGGGTTGAGGAAAGGTGCACCAGTCTGGATATCCGGGACAGAAGTTGGTGCCGTGAAAAAGATAGAACTGAATCCGGAATACGGCACAATCGTTATCATTTCGGTTAAAGAAGATGCCCTGTCATTTATTAAAAAAGACACTTACGCAAGCGTACTCACCATGGGACTTCTGGGTGATAGATATGTTGAACTGAGTACCGGTACTCCTGAGGCCGGGCCAATCAATCCCGGAGATATGATCAAGGGAGTAGCACAGATCGAGTTGCAGGATGTGGTGGAGACCAGTGCCATGTCCATCCAGAAGATGACTGAGTTCATAAAGAGATTGGATAGCCTGGTTGTAACCATTGAAAAGGGTGGAGGGACAATCGGTAAATTTCTCAATGACCCGGCAATTTATGACAATCTTAAAAATACCACAAAAACACTCTCCAAGATCCTTGAGGATATAAAGAAATCCCAGGGCACCATGAAGGAGCTTTTAGAAAACCCCTCTCTCTATAACAAGATGCTCTCTGCTGCCTCATCCATGGAGGAATTCAGCAAGACACTCAGCACGGGTTCCGGGACGCTGAAAAAAATGGCTGAAGATCCCGCATTGTATGAAAACCTCAATAAGGCATCACTCCAACTCTCGTCCATTTTAGAAAAAATTGATAAGGGCGAAGGTGTAGCTGGCACCCTCATCAAGGACGAAGAGCTTGCCAGAGAACTGAAAGAGACACTCCGTGAACTTAAGGAATTGACAAGAGACATCAAAGAGCATCCAAAGAAGTATTTTAAATTCAGTGTTTTTTGAAGCTTTCTACCCCGCTCAGTAGGTGATTCAGCTATGACGATCAGCGCCAAATTCACCTGTTTTTAAGGGGAGTGAGGGATTTATTTTAAAAGAGTTCAGAGATAGGCTCCTATCAGCTTAGGTGCTGCTGGGGGCTTTCTGATTATCGTGTCAAATAAATGAAAAAGATTGTTTTCTTATCTTTGCTGGTTTTCTTTCTTTTTTCTCCATTTGCCTTTCCCCTATTGGGAGAAAGTTTTTATGGTCTTATTTCAAACAGTTCATTATTTGAAGCGAAGGGAGGCACAAAGAGTGTGAATGGAATCTCTACAATAAGTTACACCTGGACCACCAAGAGTAATCCAACAGGAACTATGACTATCGGAGGGCAGACATCTACAGTTACCCAAGAGCCCTGCACGTATTCTATCTCTCCTATCTATGCATCGTTTGACCCAGAAGGTGGCATCGGAACAGTGTACGTGTCAACCCAGAGTGGATGTCCTTTGACTGCTACCAGCAATGTAGAGTGGATCATAATAGGCAAAATAGTTCAAGCTGGTCTGATGTAATCTCAAAGTACCAAGCCTATGTGAATATTCAAGCAACATGGGCTGACGTTATAGCATGCTATAACCAATACACATCTCAACAATGAGAGTACTTCGGAGCAGTTTATTGACGAGGATGGGGAGAACCGCAGAACCTACTACTACAAACTTGAAGACATAGATATCTACAGAAAGACCAGATTCCATGGCCCGGTGAGTGCAACACCAGGGAGGGATTTTAAGACCTAAAGAGCCTTCCTTTTATCATCCCTATAACTATCTGTTATTCAATAAAAAATTTTCGATGATAATCTAATAATCACAATGTTTTAATGAACTCTTTCCATGGAACACCCATGAGCGTCTCCGTTGTTGCATGGCCGAAAATTCTAATGATCATAGCGGCCTTAGCAACCTCTTTTGGGTCATCCGCTTCTACCACATCAACCAAATCAAATCGACCGAAGGTAGCATAACTGCCCTTCCATCTGACGCCTGGGCAATCTTTTTTAATCTGCTTGGAGACTTGCATTGCCATGTTCCGTAACTTCTTCTGATCTTCAAAAGTTGCTGGTGAAAAACGAGTCAGAATAATGAATGTATACATCTAAGACCTCCTTTGATGAAAACCCTGAGATTAAACCTTTTATTTCTTAGCCGGTAAAACTTCTTTTAAGATTACCGTGTACTATTGATTTTAATCCTTCAAAATTGCTTTGTAAAGTAAATCAAATAGTATTTACGACCATTCTGGTAATACCTAAAGGCAGGGGTTAGCAATGATTCATGCCCTTTTATTTACCCTTTTTATTTGCTTGCACTCTCTAAGAGAAGTGCTATAGTGCATACCTTCATTCCCATCAAATAAGGTAACCCTTAGGGTAGGGCCTTATAAAAAAAAGATACCTGGGGAGGAAATAAGGGTATCATGTTCAGGGAGTGAAGACATGAGCCTCTGTCAGCATAACCGCTGATTGGAGCTTTTTATCTTCAAAAGATAATTGTGTGGATAGCCATTGAGCTGAGAACTATCTGGCCTTATGAAAAAGATCATAGAGAGGAGGTAGTGGAATGATTTATGCCCAATATATTCAAAAGTTTCTCGGTAATTCTGGCTGGTTAAGCCAGAATCCACACGGGTGGTTTGAATTTACTCTTACCACTCACTCGGATAAAAGAGAAACATTCGAAACAGCAGAGCTTAAAGGACGAACATTCGAATCAGAGCATATAATCACCGAAGTTCACGATGATTTTGTTGTTGTTACCAATAAAAAATTTACTGTTTTTTCTCGTTCAATCCCCCTTTCTCTTTTTGTCCTTCAGTATATTGAGCGAGGTTAGCTATGGATACAATCAAAAACCAGTAACGCCTGCTTAGCCTTCCTAAACAGCCTTCAGTTATTTCTTTGCATTCACTAATGAGATTGCTACAAGTATGTTGATCCATTATAATAAAATAGGGTATAGTCATGAAAAAGATTTGTATTCTATCTCTCCTACTTCTCTTTTTAACCTCAACTGCCTTAGCTGACACCATCTTTATTCAAAGGACTGGTACTGAGACATCTGAAATATGTTCTGACAACTCTGACTGTAGCTCAGAGTTTTATTGCGAAAAGGCAGTAGGCGATTGTACTGGTGAAGGGGTTTGTACTAAGAAACCCGAGGCGTGCATAGCGCTCTATGATCCAGTCTGCGGGTGTGATGGGGTAACTTATGGAAATGCATGCGATGCGGCATCCGATGGTGTATCAATAGCATATTATGGAGAATGCGAGTGTTCAACCTGGGCAGATGTAATCGCTAAGTATCAAGCCTATAAGGATGGTCAAGCTACTTTAAAGGAAGTTATAGATTGCTACAGAGAATGGAAAGAGAACCGCACAGGGCGGTGAGTGCAACGCCGAGGAAGATATACTTATCAGGTAAGAGAAAATAGTGGGAGCTTATATAAAATTCAGTGATTGTAGACATGGAGAACCAAATATGGAGGAGAGAAGACAATTCATACGATTTCCAATGCAACTGAATGCACGATGCTTAGAAAAAAGCAATAATGCATGGCATGATTTTTCGACTATCAACATCAGCCGTGGAGGGATAGGCATTAAGATATCCTCAAAAGAGAGATTCAACATAGACTCGTCCTTCCAATCAGAAGTAATCTTGCCTTCAAGGAAAGAGCCAATTGAAATTACAGGCGGTGTTGCATGGATGAAGGATATAAGGGTGAACGCTGGATTCAATATTATTGCTGGTATTAAGTTCATCAGGATAGGCTCAAGTTGTAAATATGATCTTCTTGATTCTGCCTATAATTCCTGGCATAAACGGGGTTCAAAATTGAATTTCTGGGATTCCAGCCTTCATCTCAAAGAAACAGATACGCTGAAGAGAGCCAAGACAGAAATAGACCAACTTACAAAGAATATCAAGGATGCAAGCCCATTAGCGGATGATGTCTTAAAAGCAAGGGATGAAATTGTGATTACTGTGAACGGTACAAAGTGGAATCAACTGGCAAAGGAAGAGCAGTGTTCTCTTGCCAACAAGTTTTACAAGGTTATGTGTTGCGAAGAATGGTATAGACCGGTTTCACTCATTGATGAGGAAGGAAGGAGAGTAGCAAGATCACTTAAGGGAATAGAAACAGGTTACATGGTTGTTCTAAAATAGCCTTCAAGGTCATAATCCTCATTCGGCCTGAACAAATTCACAAGAAGAGTTAATAGCTAATATAGATACTTAAGACCTCATTTCTGTAAGGGGATGGGGTTGATGGGGAATGTTTATTAAAAAATGGGGGTATTATGAAGAAGATAATTATAAATGGTGCCTGGAGCCGGAATCGAACCGGCACAGTGCTAAGCACCGAGGGATTTTAAGTCCCTTGCGTCTACCAATTCCGCCATCCAGGCACACGATTTATGTATCTAGGTATGCTCGTTTTGTCAAGGAACTAAATTGAGATCGCTGAAAAACTCGGAAGTGGGGTTCTGAGTGCGAATTTCGAATTTACAGTGGAACGAGATTAGCATTGTCGAAAAAATGTTGTTGAGCAACGAGGAATCCCTTTTTCAGACATCTCAAGTCAACCACCTGTGCCGAAAATCTTGCTAAATATGCTTGGCTTCTTGCCTACCTGGAATAGGTCTTCATTCTTTTCCATGTGCTCAAGGAAATGCTTGATGACATCTCTTTCCACCAACTCTGACGCAATACGGATAGCATTCTTTATGGCATTGGGAGAGGAACGGCCATGGCTGATGATTACTGTTCCATCCACCCCCAGTAATGGGGCACCCCCATACTCCGAATAATCAAATTTCTTCTTGAGATTGGAAAAAGACCTTTTCGACAAGAGGTAGCCAAGCTTGGATAGATAACTTTTACCAATCTCTTCCTTCAGGGACTGCCCAAGAACTTCAGCCACCCCTTCACTTGTCTTGAGAATGAGATTGCCTACAAAGCCATCACAAACTACTACATCTACTCCTCCCTTGAAGATTTTCCCTCCCTCTACATAGCCGATGTAGTTTAAAGAACTTTTCTTTAAAAGTTCATTTGCCTCACGGGTGAGATCAATGCCCTTGCTCTCCTCCTCTCCATTACTCAAGATTCCCACCTTAGGTTCACGTATCCCCAAGACCTCGCTCATATAAACCGCTGCCATTATGGCAAACTGGACTAGATGGTAAGGTTTGCAGGTGGGATTGGCTCCAGCATCAATCAATGAGACAGCACCATTTAAGGTTGGGATAATGGTATTAATTGCCGGCCTTTCGATCCCTTTCAGCCTTCTTAAAACAAACAGGGCTGCAGCCAGAGCAGCCCCAGAATTCCCTGCACTTATTACGGCATGGGCCTCCCGATTCTTTACGAGTTCAAAGGCAATCCTTAAGGATGAATCCCCCTTCTTTTTGATCGCTGAAGTAGGGGATTCATCCATTTCTACCACTTCTGAGGCGTGTCTTATCTCTAAAGTGAGATTGTCAACCCCATCATATTTAAGGAGTTCCCGCTTGATCTGACTTTCGTCCCCTACCAAGGTCACCAGGATTCCAAGCTCTCTGGCTGCGAGGACTGCTCCTTCAACAGTGGCATGAGGGGCGTAGTCTCCTCCCATAGCATCAACTGCAATCTTATAATCCCTTGGCATTCGTGGTTTCCCTAAAGTTTCTGAGTCCTTTTTAAAAGTGGGTTATAACCATAGCTTCAATACGTGTTTTTGTCAAATAAAACCTTGACACCTTTGAACAATTTGGATATGTTCATAACTTCCTTGAAAGATTGAGGTTTTTACTTAAAGGGTTTAATTTGGTAAGGGAAGTTTTTATCGTAAATGGTGTGAGGACACCTGTGGGTAGCTTCTCTGGGTCTTTAAGTCCGTTATCCGCCTCAGAACTGGGTGCAAAGGTAATTGCCGAGGCGATAAAAAATACAGGGCTTGAAATGGCTGAGGTGGATGAGGTAATTATGGGGAATGTCCTTCCTGCTGGCCTGGGACAAAATCCGGCTCGGCAGGCAATGTTAAAGGCCTGCCTTCCTTATGATGTTGGGGCAACAACAATTAATAAAGTCTGTGGCTCAGGTTTAAAGGCGGTAATGATGGGCTCCCAGGCGATTCTCTCTAAAGATGCTGAGGTGGTGGTGGCAGGCGGGATGGAGAGCATGAGTCAGGCCCCTTATTATCTCGATAAGGCCCGTTTTGGTATACGGATGGGTAATGTACCATTGATTGATGGGATGATCCACGATGGTCTCTGGGACATCATCAATGATTTTCACATGGGCTACACCGCAGAGTTGGTATCGAAAAAGTATGGGGTGAGCAGGGAGGCAATGGACGAATTTGCCTGCCACTCCTATGAGAAGGTTTTGCAGGCCATGGCAGCAGGTAAGTTTGATAGAGAGATAGTAGCAGTTGAGGTCCCTCAGAAAAAAGGAAACCCTGTTTTCGTCAAAGTGGATGAATGCCCCAGGGAGACAACCATGGAGTCCTTATCAAAGTTAAAACCTGTCTTTAAACCAGATGGTAAAGTGACTGCAGGAAATTCGTCCAAGATAAGTGATGGGGCGGCAGCGGTTCTTCTTATGTCAGCTGAGAAGGTTAAGGAGAAGAATCTAACCCCCTTGGCCAGAGTGGTTGCCCAGGGATCAGCTGGGGTGGAATTGAAGGATGTGTTGGTTGCTCCAATCTACTCAATCCCCAGAGTGGCAAAGAAGGCTGGATTAAAGATGGAGGAAATAGACCTGCATGAGATAAATGAGGCATTTGCCGCCTCGACAGTTGCAGTCATTAAAACCCTGGGTCTTGACCCAATGAGGGTGAATGTGAATGGTGGAGCAATTGCCTTGGGTCATCCCATCGGTGCAAGTGGAGCGAGAATTTTGGTAGCACTGCTTAATGCAATGCAAGAAAGAAAGGCACGAATGGGAATGGCCTCCCTCTGTCTCGGAGGGGCAGAGGCAGTATCACTCATTATCGAGAATCAACAGGTTTGATGGAGGTGAAGTTATGGAAATTAAGACCTTTGGAGTGATAGGGGCAGGGCAGATGGGGACGGGCATTGCCCAGGTAGCTGCCAGCAAAGGTTACGAGGTAGTTTTAAACAGCACCAAGGATGTTTCGCTGGAAAAGGCCCTGTCCAACATTGAGAGTGGTCTGGATAAGACCATTCAAAAGGGAAAACTTGATCCGGAAGAAAAAGATAAGGTATTAAAGAAAATCACAGTTACTACCCGACTCGGAGATATTGCACGGGCAGATTTCGTAATTGAGTCGGTTGTAGAGGATGAACGGGTGAAGATAAATCTCTTCCGAAATCTTGAGGAAATCTGCCGCCCAGAGGTAATAATCGCAACCAATACAAGTGCTATTTCTCTTGCCAAGCTTGCCAGGGTTACCAACCGTCCGGACAAGGTGATTGGTATGCACTTCATGTATCCAGTGGTACAGATGAAGCTGGTGGAGATTGTCCGAGGCTTAGCTACTTCTGACGAGACCTTTAATACGGTCAAGCAACTGGCAATAAGCCTGGGTAAGACCCCTATCGAATCCAAGGATCTTCCCTGTTTTGTAACCAGTCGGGTAATCCAGACTATGATCAATGAAGCAATCTACTGCCTCTATGAAGGGGTGAGTAGCAAGGAGGATATCGATACTGCTCTCAAGCTGGGCATGAACCATCCCATGGGTCCTCTCGAACTGGCTGATTTTATCGGTCTGGATGTGGTCTTAGCTATGCAGCAAAGCCTCTATGAAGGATTTAAGGATTCCAAATATCGTCCCTGCCCCCTCTTGACCAAGTATGTGGAAGCAGGTTTCTTGGGACGGAAGACTGGGAGAGGATTCTATCAGTATGATGAGAAAGGGGAGAAAATATATTAGTAGGCTGCTGAAAAACGCCCACCTGCGTCGTTCCCCTCGTCCTTCGTCGTTGCAGCGTACGTCCAAGTACGCCTCACTCCTCAGGATTTCGGGCGCCTTGCATGTGGACATTTTTGATCAGCCTTACAAACAGTTGCTTTTTTTCAGCAAACTGTTAGGAAGATTGGGAGATAGGGTTCTGAGTGCGAATTCAAAATTTTTTCGGTAACAATACTTATCGAGCGAAACGGCTGCAAATTCGGCTGTCTGACCCACCGAAGGCGGGGAGTTTCGAGTTTGCAGTGGAGCGAGATTTAGTATTGTCGAAAAAATGTTGCTGAGCGACGAAGAATCCTATCAGGAAGATGTAAGATGGGATACCAGAATCTGTTGGTTGAGAAGGAAGACAGGATTGCGGTAGTATCCATCAATCGGCCCAAATTCCTCAATGCCTTGAACACCGAGACCATAAAGGAACTTGGGGAGTGCTTAAAGATTCTTAACGGGGACGATGAAGTAAGGGTCGTGCTTATAACAGGCAAAGGGAAGAGTTTCGCGGCCGGTGCTGATGTTAAAGAGATGAAGGGAATGACCAGGAAAGAGGCCTTCACCTTTTCCCGGATGGGACAGAGGGTTTTAGATCAGATTCAGGAGATGGACAAGCCGGTAATTGCAGTGGTGAATGGTTTTGCCCTGGGAGGGGGGCTGGAACTTGCCCTGGCCTGTGATTTCATTATTGTCTCGGAAAAGGCAAAGATGGGGCTACCTGAGGTGAACTTAGGGGTATTTCCAGGTTTTGGTGGGACTCAGAGATTGCCCCGTTTGATTGGAATGCTGAAAGCTCGGGAGATGATATTCTCCGGTGAAGCCATCGATGCGAGAACAGCTAAAGAAATAGGGCTGGTAAATCAGGTTATGCCAGATGATGAACTCCTGATGAAAACGAAGGAGCTGGTAAAAAGGATAGCTGAGAAAAGCAGGCAGGCTCTTAAATTGGCAAAAAAGGCAATCAACCAGGGAAAAGAAATGGGTTTATCCTCTGGTCTTGCCTTAGAGCGTGAATTGTTTTCTCAGTGCTTTACTCAACCCGATCAGAAGGAAGGAATGGCCGCCTTCGTAGAAAAGAGAAAGCCAAAATTTACATAAGGTCAAACATATGGATTTCAATTTATCGAATGAACAGCAAATGATCCGCTCAATGGCCAGGGAGTTTGCCCAGAAAGAGCTCATCCCTAACGCAGCCAAACTGGATGAGACGTCCGACTACTCTATCCTTAAAGGTAATCTGAAAAAGATGGCAGAGCTGGGCCTGATGGGAATGAATATCCCCGGGGAATATGGTGGATCGCAGGTAGGAAGTATAGCCTATAGTCTGGCCTTAACTGAAATTGGAAGAGCCTGTGCCTCCACCGCAGTAACCATGTCTGTAACCAACATGGTGAATGAAATAATCTTAGAATTTGGAACTGAAGAGCAAAAGAAAAAGTATATCCCAAAACTTTGCAGCGGTGAGTATGTAGCCGCATCCTTTGGATTAACGGAAAACTGTGCTGGATCTGACCCATTAAGCATGAGGACAAGTGCTATCAAGGATAGGGATGACTATTTGATCAATGGGAGTAAGATCTTTATCACCAGTGCCGAATATGGGGATATTGTAATTGTCTGGGCGGTGACCAATAAAGAAGTAAAGAGGGATAAGGGCTTAAGTGCTTTCATCGTGGAGCGGGGAACGCCTGGCTACAGCGTGGGGAAGAGTGAGCACAAGATGGGTCAGAGGGGTTCAGCTACCAATGAGTTATCCTTTACCGACTGCCGTGTTCCCGGTAAAAACCTGCTCGGTAAAGAGAACGACGCTTACCGGATTGCTCTGACGGAGCTAGCTGGAGGGAGGATTGGTGTCGGGTCTCTGGCCATAGGCATTGGATTAGCTGCAATAGAGTTTGCCACTGCCTACGCCAAAGAGAGGGTTCAGTTTGGTGAGCCTATCGCTAACTTTGAAGCGATTCAATGGATGATTGCCGATTCTTACACTGAGCTGGAAGCTGCCCAACTTCTCATCCTGCGTGCAGCCTTTCTCAAGGAGAAGGGACTGCCTTTTCGGAAGGAGGCATCAATGGGTAAGCTGTTTGCAACTGAGGCTGCCAATCGTGCCTGCTACCAGGCAGTTCAAATCCTCGGTGGTTACGGTTATGTGAGCGAATATCCGGTTGAGAGGTTTTATCGGGATGTGAGGGTCACCACACTCTATGAAGGTACCTCTGAGATCCAACGGTTGGTAATTGCCAAGTCAATACTCAACGAAGGAGGTAGATAGAAAATAAAAAAGATATCGTTACCTAAAAGCATACTCGATTTACCTCCTCTAAGGGAGTAATTCCTTTCAGTTACTTCTCCAGGCTGTCTTCCCGTAAGGTTTTCATCGTCTTTTTACATTTCCATCCTCACATGGTTGAAATTATTTAGAACAATCGAAATTTCAATTGACAGGGGTGGTTTATTAGAATATAAAACTATTAGTATATAAAGTAAATTTACCAGTCTGCAGTGGACTGTGTCGTAATAGGTTACCCAATTTTGTAGATGAAAGCATTCTATTTCAAGCCGGAATTATGTGACCTCTGTCGCAAATGCGAAGAGGCATGTATCAACGCCTGTAAGAAAAAGAGAATGCTTCCTTCCTCCAAAGTGCTTCCCCATATTCGAGCCTTCTTCAGTACCAAGGGACCTGTCCTCCGCTTTTGTAAACAATGTGAAGAACCCCCCTGTGTAGATGCCTGCATTGGAGAGTCGCTCCAGATGGGGACAGGAGACTTTGTCATCCAGGATGAATCACGGTGTATTGGTTGCTTCATGTGCAATATGGTCTGCCCCACCGCCGCGATGGTTCCTTCTTACATCCACAAAAAGGCTTTCAAATGTACGCAGCAGTGCGGATTTATGAATGGTGCACCTCCGTGCGTGAAGAGTTGTGACCGGGGGGCACTCACATTCGAAGATGTGATTGGTCAAACTAAGAAGATTCGCAGGAAAAGGGTTACGGAGATACCTCGCAAATGAATGATGAAAAGAGACGGTATGTGATTGTGGGAAACTGCATCGCAGGGGTGAGTGCTGCAGAGATATTGCGGAAGCATAATAAGAGGGATGAGATCATCATGATGAGCGACGAGGAGGTTCCCGCCTATTCCCGCTGCCTCATTACCTACTATCTCGCCGGTGATATTGAAGAATCTCAGCTCCTTTCCCACTCCCTTGACTGGTACCATCACCGTAACATAAAACTGTTACTCAATACCAAGGCACTGAAGGTTGATCTCTATAAGAGAGAACTCACCATAGAGTGTAAAAAGAAAATAAGGAGGATGGCTTACGATAAACTCCTTATCGCTACTGGTGCTTCACCCATTTTCTTAAAGGCTTTTCCGTATGACCCTGAAGGAATAGTCGGTATGAGAACCTATGCCGATGCAAATAAGCTTAAGTCTTGGGCCAGGAAAGGGCGGAAGGCTTTGATCATCGGTGCAGGCTTTGTAGGGTTGAAGACAGCGTATGGATTGAGTAAACTCGGAGTTAAGGTTCAAGTGGTCGAACTCCTTCCCACTGTTTTAGGGAGGATGACGGATCTGGAAGCGAGCAATCGCGTTGTAAACCAGTTGGTGAGTAAAGGTAATATAGAGATAAAACTCAACAGCTCGGTGGTTGAGGTCGCAAAAGTGGGCAAGAGATACCGGACTGCAATGAGTGATGGTTCTGAGGTAGAAGTTGACTTTATTGTGGCCTCAGTAGGGGTGAGACCGAATACCGACCTATTAGAGGGTACGAAGGTTTATGGTAAAGGGGCGATACCGGTGGATCAGAGACAGAGAACGGCTGCGCAGGATATCTATGCCGCAGGGGATGTAGCCCAGTCTCAACATAGTGTATCCAAGGACTGGATCTACAATGCCATCTGGCCAGTTGCTGCTGCTCAGGGAAGGGTGGCTGCCTATAACATGCTGGGAATAGATAAGGTTTTCACCGGTAATCTACCCATGAATAGTGTGGATTTCTTTCACCTCTGGATTACCTCCATTGGTGATATCCAGGCGAAAGACGGAGTGACGTGCATGAAATATGAGACTCAGGCTATATACCAGAAACTCTGCCTGAAAGATAATATCCCGGTTGGTTTTCTCGCCGTTGGAAATGTGGACGGCGCAGGAGTAATTAGAAGCATGGTTGAGCAGAAGATTCCCTGGGAGGAGGCTAAGAAACAGCCTTATATACAGCTATTGCCCATTATGGCTCAGGCTTAAGTGAAAAGGGAAAAATGGATGCGGAAGAATTGACTTTGATCCCTGGATATAATAAATTAACTCGGTCGAGAAAAAGGAGTACGCATCATTTTAAAAAACCTGAGATGGAACATAAATTAACTCCAGAAGACCGGCTCCGATACCAAAGACAGCTCAACATTGTCAACTTTGATGCATCCCTCCAGGAGAAGCTTAAAAATAGTAGAGTGGTGGTTTTGGGCGGTGGTGGAGTTGGGTGCCCCACTGCCATCTATTTAACAGTAGCTGGTATAGGTCATCTCACGATAGCGGATGGTGATGTGGTGGAAATAACCAATCTTAATCGACAGATTGGATATGGAGATAAGGATATTGGCCTGAAAAAAGCCCCACTCCTTAAGAAGAGGCTTTTAGAACTCAATCCTACCATCGCGGTAGAAATTTATGACTCATGGGTAGATGAGAACACCCTTCCTGGACTTCTTAAAGGTTGCGATTATGTGATTGATAGTTTTGATAAGAATAAATCAAGACTTATGGTGAACAGTTTTCTCGTAGCAAATGGGATGCCAGGTTCTCATGCTTTCATTCACAGTTTCTGCGGCTCCTTGCTCCTCTATCATCCTGATAAGGTAAAGAAAGGTGCCTGTCTCAACTGCCATGTGAATGAACACAGCATTGAGACCCCGGAGGTAGCGGTCTTTGGTGCGGCGGCGGCAATGTGTGGTCTCTTTATGGCCTCACAGATTGTTTTTTATTTAACCGACATCGAGCCACCCTGTGATTACAATTTCATCCAATATGATCTCCTCTCAGCCACAAGCCGCTCCTCCATTTTACCCAGAAATCTTGACTGTCCAATATGCGGAAGAGAACGAGCTCATTGAGAGGTGCTGGAATATATAAAATCTTAACCTTACATTCAGGAGAATATAAGGGATTTGAGAGGAGGGATGTGAAGAGAGAGATAGGTAAGTAAGTTAGTGTGTTGATGGTATATGCTTAAGAAGAAAAGGAGGTTTGTAAATGGTTCCGAGAAAGAAGGTTCTAATTTACGATTCATCAAAATGTACAGGGTGCAGGAGTTGCATGGCTGGATGCTCCCTGCAGCATGAAGGAGAATGCAGCAAGATCCTCTCTCGTATCCACATTGTGAGGAAAGAAGAGTCCGGTGATAACTACATTTCCGGCTGCAATCACTGTGAAAACCCCATCTGTGTTTCAGTGTGCCATTTTGGGGCCAACAAGATTGACAGGGAAAAAGGGATTGCGATCATCGATGCTAACGTTTGCACGGGCTGCAAAGAGTGTGTTACCTATTGTCCATTTGGAGCAGCCAATTTCAATCCCCGAACGGGAAAGGCATTCAAATGCGATCTCTGTGACGGAGATCCAGTGTGTGCCCGATGGTGTCCATCAGGTGCCATTACCTATGGTTATCCTGACATCACCCTGAAGAAGAAACGGCGCGACTTGCAAATTACACAGGGCAAGATGTTAGTGGAAGCTTTAAAGGAGGTATAAGCTATGTACGGATGGGCTGGTCAAAGATTAAGAGTGGATCTCACCAAGGGCGATATTATCAAAGAACCTTTGGACTATGAGTATCGAAGGAAATGGCTGGGAGGCCGGGGGTTCAACTCTGAGGTGATCTACCGGGAGGTACCACCTGAGGTTGATGCCTTTGATCCAGAAAACCGGGTCTGTTTTGGTGTTGGTCCGATCTCTGGAACGGCTGCCCCCTCAACCGGCAGGGTAACAGTATCCTGCAAATCCCCCTTAACCGATGGTCATGGTGATGCCAATATGGGTGGTCACTGGGGGGCTGAACTTAAATATGCAGGGTACGACCAGATCGTGGTTCAGGGAAGGGCAAAAAAGCCGGTCTACATCTGGGTTGATGATGACAAGGTGGAGATCCGGGATGCCTCTCGCATCTGGGGTAAGTATCCCCGGGAGGCGGATAGAATAATCAAAGAAGAACTGGGAGATGAGGATATCCACATCGTCCTGATAGGTCCTGGTGGTGAAAATATGGTCCGTTTTGCCTGCACCTTGAATGACGTATATCGAGCAGCAGGGAGAACGGGAACCGGCGGCGTGATGGGTTCTAAGAACCTTAAGGGCATTGCAGTACGGGGCACCGGTGGCGTAAAGATCGCCAAGCCCAAGGAGTTCTATGAGGTCTGTAATCGTTTGAGAGAGAAGTTTAAGACAGACCCGATGAGGGCGGGACTCTGGAATTATGGAAGTCTCTGTCTGATCAATGTGGCGAACCGGGATGGTTGGCTTCCGGTGAATAACTTCCAATTCGGTGCTCACCCAAATGCCAACAACTTTAGCGGTGAGACCCACAAGGCTACAGTCAGCAAGGGCAAGGAAGGATGTTTTGCCTGCCCGATCTGCTGCGGTCAGTTTACCGTGATCAAGGAAGGAAAGTGGGCTGGTGAGTATTTTGGAGGCCCAGAATATGAACACACCGTACCAACCGGGCCAAGGGTAGGAATCGGGTTGGGGGATGATGCCAATGATGTATGGCACAATGCACGTCTTACCAATGACTTTGGGCTGGATGGGATTGAAACCGGTGGTGTGATCTCATGGGCAATGGAATGTTACCAGAGAGGATTGCTTACTGCGAAGGATACCGGTGGTCTGGAATTGGAGTGGGGCAATGAAGAGGTGGTGGATAAACTTATCCATCAGATTGCATATCGTCAAGGCTTCGGGAATATCCTGGCTGAAGGCTCCTGCAAGGCGGCCAAGAAGCTCGGATTGCCCAAAGAGGCAGAGAAATATACGATCACGACAAGAGGCATGACTCTCCCTGGAGATGATCCGAGAGGATTAGGTTTTGGCTATGGATTGAGTTTCTCCATGGGAACCAGAGGCGGAGAGGATCACCTGAGATCCCTCTGCTGCCTCGAACTCTCCGGCTTCCTTTATCCTGGCTTGAACACCAAGGTCATCGGGTGTGAAGATCCAGCTAAACCCACCACGACTGTTGGTAAACCCTACATGGTTTACTATGAAGAGAACCAGAAGGCTTCAACTGACTGTCTCAATGTATGCTGCTTTACCACCCACTGGTCCTATGCAGTCCTGACCGAGGATCAGGTGGAGTACCTGAATACCTGCACCGGTCTGGACTTTACCGTAGAGGAGTTTCAGGAGATCGGCGAAAGGCTTACTAACTTAGAGAGGGCCTACTGGGCAAGACACCTGAGCGGTAAGCGGGAAGATACTTTGCCTGACCGGTTTACAAAAGAACCTATGCCGAAGACGGTTCCCTACCAGACCAATGAAGGAGCAACAGTTCCTCTCGACCGGATGCTGCCCACGTATTATGTCTATCGGGACTATGATCCAGAGACCGGCTTCCCCAGCGAACGGAAGCTGAAACAGTTAGGCCTTGATTATGTAGCCAAGGATCTCAAGCCTTATCGAGAGAAGTATAAGGCCATGGGCAGAAAGGCTGAAAGGTAATCAAAAAGGGGTGTTGTTTTATATGAAACTCCCAGTAAGGTATTACAGTGTGGTTACCCAGGCAACCAAGAAGTTTCATGAGGTGATCGAGGTGAAAGAGGGCATGACAGTAGGGGAAATAGTAGAACAATTGTGCAACCGCTATGGCAGCAAATTTCGCGAGTATGCCATTGTGCGGACCGAATTTAATGGCAAGGTCTTCTACACCCCTAATGTCTACCTGAACGGGAAGAATGTCCACTTCCCTGAAGATCATCCTCAGGGACTGAATACACCGGTTAAAGAGGGAGACCTTCTCGAACTGGGATTGATCAGCGGAGGTGCCTGACAATTGTATCCGCTTTAACGTGCTGATTAAGGGACAGGGTTCTAAAGTGGAAGTTTTCCTTCTTGAACTGAGAGGGAAAATCTAGGTTAAAAATTGAGTAAAGGAGTGAGAAGATGGGTGTGATCAATGCTACTCAATATAAAGAGTTGATAGAGCATCCGGGAGATTTTCCCTTCCTTATGAAGGTTCTTCGGGAGAAGAACATCATCAGTGATGCACAGCAGCGACGTGCGATGCTTGCTGGCTATGAACGTCTGGTGGAGATACTCCATAAGGAGGCGAATATCCTTAATGCCAACGAATTTAAGAAGTGTAGATCAGAGGGTTATCGAACCCTCCTGAAGGTTCTGAAAAGGTAGATTTTCAAATGATCGAGGAGGGAATCCCTGAGATTAGAACGAGAGATTCCCTCCTCATCTTCTGATGAGGATTTGCCTTATATTTCCTCCCCCATCTGATCCCCGGGGGCCCCACCTTTCACTACCTTCCCTTGCAGCTTATCTCCGAAAGTTTGGTCATGAGGTAATTGTAAAAGACCTCGATCTAAAAATTGCGACTTTTCTGCTTAACCCCCAGATCTTAACCCTCTCTGCTCAAAGGGCACGAGAGAAGATCGAAGAACTGGATCGAAAGGGGAGATTAAGCTGGAAGGAATCTTCCTGTCGTCATAGTCTCTCAACCCATCTTGAGCAAGCGACTCTCTTAATAAGTTCAGTTGAAAGGGCATTAGAAATTCTCAGGGGTGAAGAGTTCTACCAGCTTGAGAATTATCATTTTGCCCGGAGAATAATCGATGAATCCCTCGCCTTGATCGCCTCAAGCAGATCTCCTGAACTCTTGTACAAGATAGATGGCCAGATCTTCCAAACCCGTTTTCGTCCAGATGTCATGGCTGATCTGGAAGAGGCAGTTACGAGTGATGAAGAAAACCTGTTTGGTGAGTTTTATGAGGATTCATTCATCGATGAAATTGGGGAGGAGAGACCAGACCTCGTTGGTATCTCCGTTCTCAACTACCAGCAGATCATACCTGGTCTTACCCTCGCCTATAAGCTGAAGAAAAGGGGATTTGCCACCTTCATCGGTGGGACGGTGTTTGTTAAATTCATTCAAGAGATTGAGAAGAGAGGAAGATTTTTCACATTCTGCGATGGGGTTGTGGTCTATGAAGGGGAACAGGCATTGTTAGCACTTGCTTCGAAATATGATCTTCCTCAGGTGCCAAACCTCATCTGGAAGGACGGAGATAAAGTCAAAGTCAATCGTCCTTTTCGGGTTGAAGATCTTGATCTTCTTCCCTGTCCGGATTTTGATGGTCTTCCCCTCGATGACTATTTTATCCCTGAGAAAGTTCTCCCCTACGCTCTGAGCAAAGGGTGCTACTGGAATCGGTGTTATTTTTGCGAGATCCCCTATATTAATAACCTCCCGGGTACAGAATATCGAGTGCGGGACGTGAAGAGATCAGTAGATCACCTCGAGGAACTCTCCTCGCGTTACCAGACCCCTTACTTTCAGTTTACCGATGAATCCTGCTCACCAGAGCTTTTGTCTGAGCTGGCAAGCGAGATCATTCGCCGGAGATTACATATCCGCTTCCTCTGCTATGCCCGTTTTGACAAGGGTTTTACTGAGGAGGTTTGTAAACATCTCTTTGATGCAGGCTTGAGGAAGCTCATGTTCGGTCTGGAGTCCGGCTCTCCCCGTATGCTTAGAAAGATGAACAAGGGGATCACAATCAAACAGATTGAAAAGATCATGGAGAACTGTTTTAAAGCAGGAATCCATTTCCGACTCTTTGCCATTCTCGGATTCCCTGATGAGACAATAGATGAGGCGTTAGAGACCTTTGAGTTTTTTAAGAGGAACCTCCACTATCTCAAATCCCCTTTCAACACATTTGAGATTAACAGGTTTCATCTCGACCTCCATTCCTGCTACAACCGGAACTGCGAGCGCTTCGGGATAAAGGTGGTGCAGGAGTATGAAGCGGATTTCAGCCTGGGGGGCTGGAGGTTTGAGACCGAAAAGGGGATGGATGAGAAAACAGTGAATGGTTTGCTCAAAAAAATCAATGAAGAACTCTATTATCTCACCGAGGGAGAGAAGAAATATACCGGGTGGGAAGAGTATTCCCTGCTGTTGATTGATAAGCTGGCAAAGCAATGAACAAAGAGCTGAGAACCCGCCCAATCCACCTATTGAATACTTATTAAGATGGGTAAACCTGAAACAGATTGCAGATCATGTGCATGTGCACTATACTACGATCAGCAAGACAGTCAAGGAGCTAGAGAAAAGAAATTATATTCCAAGACTTGACCCCATAATTTTCTCTCTCGATCGTCTTTTTAACGAAGCAGATCAATTTTAGAGGAGGGAAATATGAGGACTATACCAGCCAGGAATGGGCACTCTCCCCGGTTGTGGATGATGGCCGCAATGCTTCTTGCAGTTGTCGGCCTTCTTTGGACGTTCGTGCCGCTGAACCTTGTGGAGGCCAGCGGGCAAAATGCCAGCAGCACAGCCATTGCCCCCTTGAAGCCCTGGTTTGTGCCGGTCCCGGAAATTGTCGCCCCAGAGGCCGACAGTATCCCGCTGGACCGATACATCGAGACGCAACTGGCCAAAGCTCACATGCCGGGCCTTTCGGCAGCCATCGTGAAAAACGGCCAGATTGTCTGGAGTGGTGCCTACGGTTATTCCCGGGTCAATGCCCAAGAGCCCGTTACAAGTGACACATTGTTTGAGTTGGCGAGTGTCTCGAAGACGGTGATCGCCACGGCCGTGATGCAGGTGTGGGAGAACGGTCTGTTAGACCTGGATGCAGACATCAACCTTTATCTGCCCTTCCAAGTCATCAACCCCCACTTCCCTGACGTGCCGATCACGACACGTATGCTCATGACCCACACTTCATCGATTAACGACGTTGATCTTATCTATGTCAGAGAATATCGTTTGGGAGATCCGACAATTCCCTTGGGTATATTCCTTGAGGACTACCTGACACCCGGCGGGCAGTATTACGATCCCGATGGCAACTACTCTCAGGCTGCGCCCGGTACGGTCTGGGACTATTCGAATATCGGCGCCAGCCTGGCAGCTTACCTGGTCGAGACGATCACTGGTATCCCGTTCGATGAGTACTGCAAGACAAAAATCTTCCAGCCTCTCGGTATGACCGAGACTTCCTATCGCTTTGCGGACTTGGACACCTCGCACATCGCCATGCCTTACGGTTATAACGATCACAGCGGTAGGTACTACCCCTATGGTTTCTATGGTTGTCCGATCTATCCGGCAGGCTGGGTGATCACCAGTGCACTCCAGCTTGCCCGCCATCTCATCTCCTTCATCCAGTATGGCGAGGTGGACGGGGTTCGAATCCTGAGGCCAGAGACTCTGGAAGAGATGCGCCGGATTCAGTACCCTGATGTATCGTCAACGTTTGGCCTGCTGTGGTATTACAAGACTCTTCACAGTTGGGAACTGATGGGGCATAACGGCGGTAACAATGGCGTATCTACCGAGATGTTTTTCCGCCCGGAGGACGGCGTCGGTGTCATCTTGTTGATGAACGGTAATTGGACGCAGCAGAACCTGCATATCATATACGCCGTCGAAACCCGACTCTTCATAGAGGCGGAGAAATATTGATAGACCACGGTTGAACTGTTGTTAGGCTCTTGGGGAAAATATAGGACAACCCCCATATTTTTCTCCCTCTTCCATTGTGCCACTCTTCTATGGCCCTCAAGGTTTGGGAAGGCTCAGAGTCCTGAGGTGAGACCTTTTCATTTCCGGTGAGTAGAACCTTTTCCTATCTTTCCCTGCTTACTTCTTGTATTCTCGATCATCTTGACGATTGACGCTCTCGGAATTTGCATGCCTCTACCTTCTGATTTGACACTCTGCAAAACCCCCAAATTGATCCATCGGTAAACGGTTCTTATATTGACACCAAAAAAATCAGCGACTTCGCTCAGGGTGAAATGATTCTTTTGGGGAAGGTCATCCAGAATATCACTCATACGAACCTCTTCTTTTATGTTTACTTTATTTGCATTTTGTTGGCAAGCCTAAAAAATGAGTTCTCTGACTGTGCCCATGACATTCAAATCAACTCAAAAGATTAAAGGGTCATCCATTAAAAGGCACCAGACTGGAAATTGGAGACGGGTTCACATTTTTATTAACCTACCCACGCAGCCAGAAGTCGACCGACTTTGGGCTAAGGAGGATGAATGACGTATTGCCCAAATTGACAAAGGCAAAGTGAGACTGCTTCCTGGCGAGAAGATTTTTTCGGATATTCGTAAGAAGAACCGGCGATGAGGTTCTTCTCTCACCCCGATGCCAAAGAAGAATTTGATGGAGCTATAGTTGTAATTACGTTGTCAGCCCCTCCAGCATCTTATCCACGATCACGATCTTTGCCTTCTTCTTGAGCTGGTCAACGTAATCAGCAAGAATTGCTATTCCCCGCTGGTTATCGAGCTCTCTCTTAAGATCCTCTTTTACCTCTTCATATTTAGGCACATCACCTGCATTCCTCTTCTGATGAACCTTGATGAGATGAAAGCCATTCTCAGTCTTTACCACTTCACTCACCTGGTTCACCTCTGTCTTGAAGGCAGCAATCTCTAAGAAGGGGTGGAGTTGTCCCCTTTTGACAAAACCCAAATAGCCTCCTTGACTGGCACTCTCCGCCTGTGAGTATTGCCTTGCCAGATCGCCGAAATCCTCTTTGGAATCCCTGATCTTCTGAATTTTTTCTAAGGCCTTCTTCTTTTCCTCCTCCATTGCGTAGGGGCTACACTTGATCAGGATGAGGCTGATCTTCACCATCTCAGCGCTTGTAAATCTGTCTTTATTTCTTTCATAATATTCCTTTACCTCCTCCCAGGAGGTGTCCTTTCTCAAGGATTCCACCTTTTGTGCCGCCACCTTGTTCACCATCACGTCGTAGAACAACCGTCTCTTGTATTCATCCAGCGTGATGCCGGACATTACTAAAGAGGCCTTGAAATGGTCCTCGGAAGGGAAGCTCTCCAGGCTCTTCTTCAGCACCTTTTCCATTTCTTCTTCTTTCACAGTGATCTTCAGTTGCTTGGCCTCCTGAAAGAGGATCTCCCTTTCGATCAGCTTTTGCAGGACAAAGGATCTCATACCGTAGTCCATGCTGCTCTTGCCATCCCTTCGTGTCCCTTGGGTTCTCATACCCTCCTTGACTGACTCAAGGGCATTCTCCAACTGGAACTGGTTGATCTCTACCCCATTCACTCTGGCAACCACCGTCTTCTTCAACTGTTCAATTGGATTCATTTTTTCCTATCTTCTTAGTTATATAAATATAACAGTTGCTTTCATTGTTTATTATAGCATATATCTAAAGAATTTTCTTGACGCCCGCCTTTTAAACCAATATATTGAGATATGTCAATATATCTATAGGTGAATCCGGAGGATTGAGATGAGAGATATGCTCAATATCTTTAAGGCCCTTTCTGATGAGACGAGGATTCGTATCCTGAAACTCCTCGAGGGAGGGGAACTCTGCATCTGTAAGATCATGGAGATCCTAGACATGAAGCAGTCCCGCATCTCCCGCCACATGGCCATCCTGAAGAATGCTGGACTGGTTATTGATCGCCGTGAAGGCAAGTGGGTTTACTACTCATTGAATGCCAGACCTGAGAACCTCTGCTGTAAGGGAATGATTTCTTTTATAGCAGAATGTTTGAAGGGTCATGGGACGGTTATTCAGGATCAGGAGAAACTCAAAAGCCTTCAGGACAAAGTGAAAAAGAAATCAAAGAATTTAGCCAGACAGTGCAATCTGATTGCCTGACAGCATTTGGAGGTAATTGAACATGAAAAAAGAAGAAATAAAAAAAGTTGTAAGAGAAGGGTATGCCAGCATCGCCAAACAGGATAGTTCCTGTTGTATGCCTGTGAATCCATGCTGTGGAAGCACAAACGCACTGAAGATAAGCAAGAAGATAGGCTATACCGAGGAAGAACTGAAGGGAGTTCCTGAAGGTGCCAACTTAGGTCTTGGCTGTGGAAATCCAGTTGCCCTGGCCTCTTTAAAAGAAAGTGAGATCGTACTCGATCTTGGTTCAGGGGCTGGATTTGATTGTTTTCTTGCAGCAAATAGAGTTGGGAAGAATGGAAGAGTTATCGGGGTTGATATGACACCTGAAATGATTGAGAAGGCAAGGCAAAATGCCAGAAAAGGCAACTATGGAAATGTAGAGTTCAGGTTAGGAGAGATTGAAAATCTGCCGGTTGCTGATAACTCAGTGGATGTGATCATTTCAAATTGTGTCATTAACCTCTCGCCTGATAAGGAAAGGGTCTTCAGGGAGGCATTCAGGGTACTAAGACTAGGTGGTAGGCTGATGGTCTCAGATCTGGTTTTGTTAAAGAAACTTCCTGATTTTATAAAGAGTTCTATAGAAGCATATATTGGGTGTCTTACCGGAGCCATCCTGAAACATAAGTACATGAAAGCCATAGAATCAGCTGGATTTCAGAATGTGAGGATCGTTGAAGAGACTGCTCTTCCCTTTGATTGTATGGCAAATGATCCGACTGCAAAAGCGATCATGGGAAATTTTAAGATTCCACCTGAGAAGGTAAAAGAGGTTGCAAATTCGATTGTGAGTATAAAGGTATTTGGAATCAAAAGGTCATAGAGGTAGTTCTACTAAAAGGAGTATATGGAGGATATAGCAATGACTTCTGGTGTTGCGAAAAGACTTTCATTCCTGGATAGGTTTTTAACGCTTTGGATATTTCTGGCCATGATAGTTGGTGTCGGTTCTGGCTACCTCTTCCCAGTTGTAGCAAAGTTCATCTCCCGCTTCCAGGTAGGGGAGACCACATCCATTCCCATTGCCATCGGGTTGATTCTGATGATGTATCCGCCACTCGCCAAAGTGAAATACGAAGAATTGGGAGAAGTTTTCCGCAACGTGAAAGTACTTTTCCTCTCTCTCGTGCAGAACTGGGTCGTGGGCCCGATCCTGATGTTTTTGTTAGCCATCGTCTTTCTCCAGGACAGACCTGATTACTTGGTAGGGCTTATTATGATCGGCCTGGCGCGCTGCATTGCCATGGTTATTGT
>Ga0315289_10003380_pt1 | contig 24218 bp, 28 predicted proteins | sample YL17G11_40_MG_FD_203452 | JGI IMG/M metagenome (GOLD analysis project Ga0315289, IMG submission 203452) | Sediment microbial communities from Yellowstone Lake, YNP, Wyoming, USA - YL17G11_40 | ecosystem: Environmental > Aquatic > Freshwater > Lake > Sediment | place: USA: Wyoming | collected...
CGCCGCCATTGAACTCATTTCCTTTTCCGCCAGCAGAGCCGCCCATTATTTTAGCAGCTTCCTTTACAATTCTTTCAATATCTTCTTTGCATTCTTCGCCTTTGATTCCAAAAACAATTCCTTTTCCGATTAAAACAGAAAACTTTTTAGGCTCTTCTTTTACACTTTCCCTTGCGATAGTTTCTATTTCCTTCATGTCTTCTGTTTCAATGTAATTGACACCAAAAAGTCTTTTAGATTTTTCTTTCAGAGTCTTAATTTTGTTTTTCTCTTCTGATATTTCTTTCATCTTTTTCTTCAATCTCTCTTCAGATAATCTTTTCTCTACTAAGATTTTTTCTCTAGTTTTCTTAACTAGGTCTTTCCCTGCAACATATTCAACTCGTATGATTCCATCTTGTACTCTTTTTGTGCTAAAAATAAAAACTTCCTCTATTTCCTCTATGTTATCAACATGCAATCCGCCGCAAGCTTCGGAGTCTATGCCAGCTATGCTAATTATTCGTAGCGTCGTTTCAGGAATAGAGCCTCCCTGATAAATAACAAATCCATATTTTTCCTCTGCAACGTTCCTAGGCAGGACTTCTTTTTTGACTTTAATCTTTTTCTTGATAAGGTTGTTTGCAAAGTCTTCAATCTTTTTTCGCTGCTCTTCAGTAAGAGGTTCGTAGTGAGTCAGGTCTAAGTGTGCTTTATCAATGTCTTTTTTTGAACCTGCTTGCCAAATATGGTTGCCTAGCAGCTCACGTGCAGCCATGTTAATCAAATGAGTGGATGTATGATGCTTCTTTATTTGTTCTCTTCTATCAGAATTGACTTTTCCGGTTATGATATCTCCAACTTTAAAGTTAGGATTCTTTACCCTATGGAATATGAAGCCTTCGTAAGGTTCAACATCATAAACTTCACAGCCGTTAATAAAACCTAAATCAGGCTCTTGACCGCCACCTCTTGGATAGAAGGCAGTCTGGTCGAGAACAACATCTTCTCCTTCTATCTTCAAGACTTTGGCTTTGAAATCGAAAAGCTTTTCATTTTCATAATAAAGTTTCTTTGTTTTTACAAGTCCTGTTACATCAAACTTCTTTTCTTCTATAACTTCCTTTTCCTTCAAGTGCTTTTCTGTAACTCTTGTATAAAAGTCAGAAGGTATCTTTATCTTGCTGTTAGACTCTGCTATTAATTCTGGGTTTATTCCTTGAGAGTCATATAACTCAATAAGTTTTTCTTCTGTGATTTTTTCCTTAGCTAAGGATTTAACAACGCCTTTAACTCTTTCTTTAGTTTCCTTGTATTTTTTCTTTTCACTGTCTAAAATCTTGTTTATATGATTCAAGTTTTCTATAAGATCAGGATTCATTGGTTTGAGATATTTTGCTTGTTCTTCTATTATCCATTCAATATCGAATGGTGAGTTCAACTGGTCTATGAAGTTTAATGCTCTCCTTAATAGTACTCTTAGGTTATATCCGCCGCCAACATTCGATGGAAGTCCGCCATCAGATAAAGCAAACAACAAGGTCCTAGAATGGTCTGCGATTGCATAAATCTTTTCCATAGGATTAACTTTCTTGTAGAGATCATTTAATGAAATTTTAAGAGCTTTCGCAATTTTTTCTTTCTCCTTTTCCACGTTAGATTCTGTAAAATCTAGACGGCCAGTAAACTTTGAGTATTCTGAAAAGAATTTCTTATCGTATTCAAATCCAGCTTTTCTTATCATCTTTTCTATCAACGGTCCAAACAATATATCATAGCTAGTAGGAGTTCTTTGGCCAAGCCAGCAAAATCTTTGTAAACCAGCTCCCATGTCTATTATCTTTTCCTTCATTACAGAATAATTATCTAAAGAACCTTCAAATTCTGTGAACACTGCGTTTCCCATTTCAAGGCCACCGACAAAGTATTCTAGAGAATAGCCAAAAGCTCCGTATCCAATCCATGCATCCTCTAAAAAGTTTATTTCTTCAGGTTTGATATCAAAAACTTTTGTCAAGAGCTCATAATCCAACTCTATGCACTTATCTTTCCAGTATCCTTTCTTTCCATCATAAACAGAACTTTGCTGTATCATGTCGAAACAAGTACAATGCTTTCCAGTTAGACCAACGTTAGGAATATCATTAAATCTTAAGCAAGGTTGAGAAAGTATGACAGGATTTGCAGGAAATTCGAATGTTATTTTGTTATCAGCTATTCTATAGAAATCAACTATACCCGCTATCGTGAAGTATAAAGGATACCATCTACAAATGGTAGGATATCTTTTCAAGGCAGTATGGCCATTTTTAACGAAAAAATCTTTCACCGAGTTCCAAGTCTTGAAATAATCCATTTTTTTAGCTAGTTGTTTTTCTAAAAACGTATAGCCTTTGCAAAAAGAGTCGTTACATATATCTTGGTCTGTCAGAGTCCAAAAGAATTTTCCACAGCTCTTGCACTGTTTTCTCTTAAAGCCTTTTTCTTTGAAGAGTTCCACGAACCAGTATTTCTTCCAATCTTTTTGTAAAACATTAATCAAAGATTTTTTGTCAGTTTGCATAGTTAACTAATATAATTAGAACTACAAAAATTTATCTATAAAACTAATAAAAAGGGTTAAAATTAAAAAATCTAATCACTTTGACTTTGGCTTCTTGAACCAAAGTTCCCAACCAATTATTACAACTGCTGCTACTGCTATTATCACTACACCTAGTTGCAAAATGTTCTTTGGCATTGCAAATGATCCTGTTGGAGTACTTGATATTACCAAGTTTGTTTCCTTTGCAGCTATTACACCTTCGCTAGATTTTGCAATAAAGTCTAATGTCTTTGTCCCACTTTCGTTTTTAGGTACAAATACTATGACTAGGTAATCCTTAGAGCTCTTTGAAGGTATGTCATTCAAGAGTGGATAAATGCTTACCCAGTCGCTTGAAACTCCTTCAACACTTATTTCTACGCCCGTTAGATCGTTATTGCCGTTGTTGTTAACTGTTATTATCATTGTATCATTTGCACCAGGAGCTATTGATATTGAATCTGGAACAGACAATGACATTTCAGGAAGTTGTGCTGGTGGAGTGACGTTCGTTGGTGGCGTTACTGGCGGTGTCACAGGAGGCACTACAGGCGGCGCTACTGCACCTTTAGCAACAGTTAATGTTGTTCCACTAACTATTGAATTATAAGTTGCAATTACAACAAATGTTCCTTCATTCTGAGTTGTATAAACACTTTTATTCCAACTTCCACCTGCTTTAGTATCTATTTTCAAAATTGCCTTATCTGTTACATCAAATAAGTTTCCAAGACTGTCTTTGGCTGTTACGCTAAATGTTACTTTTTCTCCAGTTGAAACCTTTTTGTCTTGTGGTGTTATTCCTATGTCTGTTATTGGCCCTGGTTTAACAGTCGTTTTTGTTGAATCTTTAGAAATTCCTAATGATGTATCTCTTATAGTAAGCTTCTGATCACCTGCACCTTTATATGTTATTGTGAAATCTTTTGAGCCAAAATCTGTTGCTTGGAATGTATAATCAAGAGGCAATACTGCATATGAATCAGTTGAAGTAAAAGTTATTGTTCCAGTATAATCTTTTTTAATTTGATTATCGTCTCCATAAGCTTTTACATTGATTTTGAAAGCAGTTCCTGCAACTGAAGTTGTTGGGACATTTGAAATTACAAAATAGGAAACAGCTGCTTGACCTGCAGTCGTTACTGCAAATCCGCTGTATGTTCCAAGTTTTGCATCAGTTGTAACCCAGTTCCATTTAAAGTCACCTGAAACACTTGGAGATTTAACATCTATTCCAAACAAGCTTAAAGAACTTCCACTTGCAATTCCTGAACCGGTCGAATACCAAGTTATTTTGGAAATAGGCGATCCTGTTACTTGATAAGTCCAACCTTCAGGTCTTGTTATATCGCCTACAGTATAAATTGGAATTTGATTTGCATCTTTAGGAACAGACAACTCTACTTTTGTTATACTGTCTCCGTTTGCATTTGTAACAGTTATTGAAACTGATTTGTCTGTGTTTCTTGCCCACGTACTTGGTGTAAATGCTACAATTGACGTGTGTGTTGCGCTAACTAATGTCGCTGATACCATTAAACATAGAATTGCTATTGGTATTATTTTTGCTATTTTCATAGTATCTATTAATCACATCAAAAGATTTAAACTTTGTTGAAACTCAGAAGTGTAATTGATGTACATTACAATTCCAATTATTTATATTTATGTTAATAATTTTGTTTATGCCTCTGCCCAAAAGAGTTTATGTGAGTGATTGTGAGGGTCCGATTTCAAAGAACGATAATGCTTTTGAATTAACTTCTGCGCATATTCCGAACGGTGACAAACTTTTTAATGTCTTAAGCAAGTATGATGATGTTCAAGCAGATGTTGTTAGAAGGCCAGACTATAATGCAGGAGATACTTTAAAGTTGGTATTGCCATTTTTCAAAGCTTTTGATATGACAGAACAAAAAATGAGAGATTTTTCTGCTGAAGGCATTCTTTTAGTTCGTGATGCAAAAGATACTTTAAAAAAGATTAGAGATGTTATGCCGACTTTTATAGTAAGTACGAGTTACCAACAATACATTAGCGCACTATGCGATACGATAGATTTCCCTTTTGTTAATACATATTCAACTAGAGTGAAGATTGATGATTATGAAATAACACCTGATGAAAAAACTAGGTTGCAACAACTTGCTAAAGAAATATCCCAGATGCCTGTTATGGATATCCCTCAATCTAATCGTTTGGACGACTTTTCAGAAACAGACAGAAGAAATGTTAAAAGATTAGATGATATGATTTGGGAAGAAATTTATAAAATGGAAATAGGTAGAACCTTGCAAGAGGTTAAACCTGTTGGAGGTCATGAGAAAGCAAAAGCAGTTAAAGACATTGTTAAAAGATTAGATACTAGCCTATCTGACGTTATGTACGTTGGGGACAGCATAACAGACGAAGAGGCATTTAAATTAGTTAAGGAAGGAGGCGGCTTGGCAGTTTCCTTTAACGGAAATAGCTATGCTGTTAATGCAGCAGAAATAGGAATCATGTCACCGAGCGTTTCTCCAATGCTTAATATTGCACATAGATTCAGATATTATGGGAAAGAAAGTGTTAAAGATTATGTTAACGCGTGGGCATCAATGCAAGTGTTGACAGATGCTAATAGGGAGAGGTTCTCTAAAGATAGTAGTACATTTAGAAAAACTGTTAGAGGAGAAGCTATAGGAAAGTTAGGATAAAATTTATAATAAAAACAATTAACCAAACAATCCTGCTAATCCTTCAACTGCTTGTTCAGCTTTCTTTTCTACATCTTCTTCTTTCTTCTCTTCTTTCTTTTCAGCCTTTGCTTCTGCTGGTGCTGCAACTGGCATTGCTGCCTTACTTATAGCATCATCTATGTTAACGTTTTCCAATGCTGCAACTACTGCTTTTACTTTTGATGCATCGGGTGTCATTCCAGCTGCTTGCAAAATTCTTGTCAAGTTACTTTCATCTATCTTTTGTTTTGCAGTGTGCAAAAGCAAAGCGCCATATATTAACTCCATTTTTTACACCTCATTATTTATTTTTACTATATTCAACCCTCTATTTTTGCTTCAGTAGCAACTTGCTTGGCTTGCATTTGTGCTTTAGCAAGCATGAAACCGATTGTTTCCTTTGTTGGAATCTCAGCGTTTATCGACAAGTTAAATGCGTTATGTATAGCAACTTGTATGTCATTAGATAATTTTATTTCGTCTATGAACAACTGTTCTTTCTTGTATACAATTCCATTCTCTTCGAAAACAACAGCATTCAAGCCAATTTCCATTGGTTGGAGTTTTAGCAACTGCAGAGCAGAAGCCAAATCCATCGTAACTTTCTCTCCAGCCTTGAGAACAACTTTATCCTTCATAATAGCTATTTTTCCAGCTTCAACTTTTGCATGTAGACCAACTTTCGTTAACGTAGAGATTGCTGGACCAGGTGGTAAATCAGTTGGGCCAGCCTTTACTTCTATATCGCTTATTGGAACGTCTCCAGGTTTTGCTGCTGCTGGAGTTTTCTTTTTTTGTAAAAATAAGTATAACCTGAAAGGATCCAAGCTAGCAAGCATTAATGCAGGATAGCCTGTTATAAAATCTTTAAGACTTGTCTTTCCGGATTTTTCTAAAGCACGCAATAATACACTCTTCTTTGCAACTTTAATAACAGCTTTTCCTTTTAGTTCTTTTTTTATTTTTTGTAAAGCATTTGCAGGAGTTTTATACAAATCAAGAACTCCTATTACAGGATATTTCTTTATCGTTTCAGCTAATTTTTCAACAGCTTCTATTTTTTCTTTTCTTGGTTCTTTTCTTCCTTTCATAAAATCACTTTTACTGGTTTGCCCATTGTCAACTTAATAATAATGTTTTTAACTTGTTCTCTGCCTTTCGGCAAACTGGTTAAAACAGTCTTAACAATTACGTCAATGTTTTCCGCCACTTCCTCATCTTTCATATCCTCTACGCCTACTGGTACGTGTATTGTTGGCGAGTCTTTTAACTGAAGTTTAAACACGCCTCTTTTCTGGTCTACCAATGATTTTAGGTTAGGAGTAGTGGGAGGTATTGGCGAAGGCATAAGATTTTTTGGTGCTAGAATAGGTCCAAGTATCTTTCCAACCAAAGGCATCAAAGGTGCTTCTGCCAAAAAATATCTACAGCTTCTTGCAAGCTTTTTTGCTTCTTTCTTGTTCTTTCCAAAAGCCTCTACCTGTTCTTTCCTCACAACAACAACATTCTCCAAGTCTTTTGTCTGAGGTAAGAGGTTATCAGCAATGATTCCAATCTTAGATTCTTTAAAGCCATGAGGTATTTTTACTTCAGTCTTGATTTTGTTTTCAGGCCTTTTCAAATCAATATTCTTTAGATTAATGGCTAGGTCAAACGTTTGCTTGAAGTTTCTTTTCTTTATAACTTCTCTAGCTTTCTTAATAGCGTCTAATACTTTCTGTTCAGCCATAATAATCAGTCAACGCACTATGCTACTGCCAAAGCAGTAAAATTAATTATTTGGATATATATTTAAACCTTTACTCTTGTCCCTCTTCTTCTACGTAAACTATTTCACCAACATTAAAACTTTCAGCTGGTTTTTCTTCCACTTCCTCTTCTTTCTCTTCTACAGCTTCCTCAGAAACTTCAATTTTTTCTTTTGTGTCACTTATTAGAACTCTTCCAAACACATTTAGCTTCTCTTCTAGTTCTAGGGATTTCTTTGCAATCTTGTCAAGAATATAACTCATGTCGTTCTTCTGCTTTTCTAGTTTAGCCTCGAAGCCAGGGTTTGGAGAAGTTATGTGACTGAATATGTCCTTGCAAACATTCTCTATGCCTTCAAGCTTTGTACTAATAAATCCTTTAGTTTCCTTATCAGACTTTCTTCTTTCCAACTCTACTGATGCTCCTAATGAAATAAAGTCTATTATAATCATGATTATAATCAAATCAAGAACCTGAAAGCCTGAAAATTGCATTGCAGCCAAAACAGTAGTAATTGCAATTGAAAGCAAAAATATTATTTTTAGCATACAAAATAATGCTTTGTAAAAGAATTTAAAGATTTTTAGTCAAGCTTTAGTTATGGCAAGACCAACAGGGTTTACATCAAAAGTAAGAGAAATGTTAAAAGAGAAGTCAAGATCAACCTATGAGATTGATAGGAAGTATGGTCACATGATAAAGTCCCAAATAGGTAAAGTACTTTCTAATGTAGATGATTTTAGATACTTGGCTTCTAATGGCTCTAAAAGATTTGGAGTTTGGTACATTATTGGTAGAGAAGAACAAGCTAAAAAGGATTTAGAAGAAAAAATAGAAGCAAAGCGTGCATTAAATGAGTTATCTTTACCTTTTAATTACAGTTTAAAATCTCCTTTAGAGTTGTTCGAGAATGACAAAGACGAGCACGCATTACCATACATTTGGGCAGCAATGGGTGGTTCTTATCCAGAAATTGTTAAAGACTTAAATAGATGCGTACGTAGAAAATTTTTACTCGTTAAAAAGCAAGGCTCAATGCCAATATACAGAAGAAATCCAAATTATGCTTTACTTTGCGGTGAAGAGTCTTAACTATTTTGAATAAACTAATTTTAGTTCTTTAGGATTTTCTGTCTCTTGCATTACAAATTCCTTAAAGTCATGCTTCTTGTCTGAAAGAACATGCTCAATCATTATAAGGTCAGTTGGTATTATTTTCTTCTTAACTTCTTTTTTCAAAGGTAAGTCAAACCATTCAAATCTATCAATATCAGTCTTCTCCACATCTTCAGAAATCTTCTTGTCAATCTCAACCTTGCAAACCCTAAATATAAAATGATCCTTTGGCTTTCCTTCTTTGTCTAAAAGTATCTCACTATATAATCCTCTCGTCTCTATCGAGTCTTCTTTTATAGTGTATCCAGTCTCTTCCATAACCTCTCTCTTAACAATATGTTTCGTGAGCATGCCGAAGGTTTGCCTCCCACCAAGAATTCCATAAAATCCTTTGTAAGGCTGTCTCTTTCTTTTTGCAAGAAGAATTTTGTTCTTGTCAAACACGGCTATCAGAACAACTGGTAAGGGATTCTTTTCTTTATACATATCAAGTTTGGTCATATTATCTGAAAATTATTCAGTTGCTTGAAGCTTAAATCTTTTCGTAATGCTCTAAAACTACATAGCTACGTTTAAATTTTTTAAAATCTTAATTGATTAAATGATTGAAAGAAAAGAAATACAAGAAATGGTTTCTTATTATGATCCAAAAAATTTGACAGTGACTGTGCTTTGCTCTCATTCAGCATTAGAGACTGCTGCAGCAGCTAAGCAGGCAGGTTTTAGGACAATAGGCATAACTACAAAAGGTAGGGACAAAACTTATGCAGTATATAATAGAAAGTTGTTCGACAATCTTCTTTATGTTAATGAATTTAAAAATGGCGCAACAAAGATTGATGACGACATTCAAGAAGAAATTATAGCAGATAGCGGTACATTTGTTTTAAACAGATCCTTATCTGCTTACTGTGGGTTTGATTATCTTGAGAATGAGCTTAGAACTCCGTTTCTAGGAGGAAGGCATATACAAAGACTAGAGGATAGGAATGCAAAAAATAATCAGTATGATGTTCTAAAAAAAGCTGGAATAGAATTTCCAAAAAGATTTAAAACATCAGAAGAGATTGATAGACTATCTGTAGTAAAAATACAACAGAAGGGCAATCCTTTGGAAAGAGCTTTCTTTTATCCTTCAAATCCAAAAGAATACGAACTAATGGCTCAAGAAAGAGTTGAGAAAGGAATTATAGATCCGAAAGAATTGGAAAAGGCTGTTATTGAAGAATATCTAGTTGGACCTAAAGTAAATGCGAATTATCATTCTTTTGCATTGCATGAAAAATTGCCTCAGCAATTCCCAACAAAAGTTGATCTGGTTGGATTTGGTACTAGGCGCCAAGCTAACTCAAGTGGTTTGGTAGAAATACCTGCCTCAGAGCAAGAAAAGGTTGCTGGCAAAATTATAATAACTAATGAAGAAATAAGCCATCAAGGTGTAACTGTAAGGGAAAGTTTTCATGAAAGTTTTTATGACATTGGAGAGAGGTTTGTTGAAGCAGTTAATAGTTTTTATCCTGGTGAAATGATTGGTATGTTTGGACTTCAGGGTGTGATGGTTACAGATCAAAAGACTTTAAAGCCAAAGTTCGTGGTTTATGATGCAAGTCCAAGAATCCCAGGAGACCCTGCCATTGGCCCATCATCACCTTTAATGAGAAATCTTAGCATAAAATACGAAGAACTACAGAAATTATTGAGAAGAAGCACAAAATACAGGGGCAGAAGAATTGAAGACCCGCTTGATTTGACAATGCTCGAGATAGCTACTGCAGGTAAAGAAAATATATTAGAAGAAATAGTAACATGATTTTATGATACCTAAATCTGAGATTGATGAAATTCTTTCAAAATACGATAAAAATAATATTACAATTGCTACAATCTGCGCTCATTCTGCAGCACAGATTTTTCAAGGTGCTAGAAAAGAAGGGCTTAAGACAATAGGATTATGCACGCCAGACCAGAAAATAATATATGATTCTTTTCCACTAGCTACGCCAGATGAATATATCATGGTTAAAGAATGGACAGATGTACTAAGTAAAGAAAATCAGAGACGATTAGTCGAAAAGAGCGCGATAGTTATACCACACGGTTCTTTTGTTGCATATTTAGATAATGAAAATCTTCAAAACAATTATCGGGTTCCGATGCTTGGTAATAGACAATCACTTGAATGGGAAGGCGATAGAAAAAAACAGAGAGAATGGTTGGAAAAAGCAGGTTTAAAATTACCTAAGGAGTATAAAACACAAGCAGAGGCTGGTGAGAAGGTATTTGTAAAGTTTCCTCATGCAAAAGGCGGGAGCAATTACTTTACAGCAGAATCTGATAAAGAAATAGAAGATGGACTTGCTGAATTGGTGAGAGCAGGTAAAATTTCTCAAGAAGATGCCGACAACAGAACGCTTCAACAATTTGTTGAAGGAGATAGATTTTATCCTCATTATTTCTATTCATTAACAGAAGACGACCGTCAAGTGGATTACGGTCTAAAAGAAGGTAGAGTCGAACTGATGGGTATGGACATTAGGATCGAACCAATAGACGAGAGCTACAGAGGATTGCCTAATGTGTCTAGAAAGTTTTTTGATTATACTGTCACAGGAAATGAAGAACGTATAGTAAGAGAAAAATTGTTAGCAGATATTTTTAGAATGGGAATAAGTACTGTTAATAAATCAAAAGAGCTCTTTCCGCCTGGGATGACAGGTCCTTTTTGCATAGAGACAGTTTATCATCCGGAAACAGGATTCGTTGCTTTTGAAGTATCAGCAAGAATAGTTGCAGGCACCAACTTAAGCACAAGAGGTACTCCTTATGAAGCTTTAACATTTGAGGAAAGAACGTCTTCGGGTAGAAGGATATCAATGGAAATTAAAAATGCTATAGAACAGAACAAACTAGAGAAAATAGCTTACTGAATCTTGCTGTCCCATTTTCCTTCGTTTATTTCTTTTAGGATTGCTTTCGGCATCTTTCCTTCTACGTAGACACCTGAGCTTACACAGGATGCTACAACTTGCTTGACAGCTTTCTTCAAATCCTCTGTCTTCAAGTCATCCTGTTTCATTTTTGCAATCTTAACAACCTGTTCGAATTTCAGACTTTCCTTGAACTCTTCTTTGACTCCATCTTTCTCAAAAACCTTGAAAGGTGCCTTTGCTAGTATCTTTGCATTTAATTCTTTCTTAATCAAAGCAGCAACAGAAGGACTGCCAACAATTATCTCGAACTCCTTCGTATCAGGATCAATCTTTATAGTGACTGGTACTTGCATTCCATCAAAATCTTTTGTCTTTTCATTTATCTTAGCTATGACCTGTCCGATATTTACTTTCGTTGGCGCTAATGATGGACCCAAAGGAGGTGCGGGTGTAGCTTTTCCACCTTCTATCAAAGCTTTAACAGTTATCATTTGTTTTCACTTTTTTCTTTTTCTGCAGCTTCTATGAGTCTTGCAGAATCTATTGGTATGGTGATTGGAATAGGAACAGCAGCTTCTAAGAACTCAATAGTCAACTCGCTCTTTGCCTCATCGACTCTTGTTACTTTCCCTTTCTCATTCTTAAAAGGGCCGCCTGTTACTTCGACTACATCCCCTCTATTTATTTTTATCTCAATTTTTTTAACTTCTAAGAATTTTTTAATGTCAAGCATCAAAACTTCTTTTCTAATAATACCTTTCACATGAGGGACTCCCTTTATTAATTCGTTTATAACTTCCTCCTCTCCCTCTAGGAAAATATATCCTTTCAATTCTCCTGGATGAAAGATTGACTTGATAGCTAAACCCATGTTTTTTATTTTATTCGCTAAGGTTTCGATTACAGCATTTTCTCTACCGACTGTCGTCCTTATAGTGCTTATCATCAAATCACCAGTTTAGTTAATAAAAAGTATGCTAAAAATATTACAAAGCCTATTACTCCTATTAATGCTATGCCACTCCCAGTTATTTTTGCGGATGAAATAAAGTCTTCTCTTGTAGGCTTTCTTGCCACATCTACTACTCTTTTATAACCTCCAAGTTTATTCTTGAGTTTATCGAAAATGCTTGGCCTTTTTGGCTTCTCTTGTTTTTGTTCAACCTTCTCTTCTTGCTTTTGTACGTTAACCTCTTCCATTTTAGCACCTAGAATAAAACTATTATAATGTGTACTATTTAAATGCTTTTCTTTTACCTGATTTTTTCTGTTATACGAATTCTATCCCAAGTATCTTCTCAATTTCTTTCTGCTTATCTTTTGAGAATGCTTCACCTGTATATCCTAGTGGTGCTTTAATTCCAGTCACTATTAACAATGCTCTTACAATGTCACCAAGTTCCTTTGATATCTGTGCTCCCCATATGATTTTTGCATCTTCGTTTAATTTTGTTGAAACTGCTTCAACTATCTCTTGGCATTCCTTTATTGTGACATCAGTTCCACCAGATACGTTTACCAAAGCTCCATTTGCACCTTCTATATCAACATCAAGCAATGGGTTGTTCAAAGCTTTTTCAACAGCCTCTACTGCTCTATTCTCTGTATCAGATTCTCCCATTCCAATCATTGCTATGCCACCATTGGTCATGACTGCTCTAATATCTGCAAAATCTAAATTAACTAAACCTGGTTTTGTCACTAGTTCGGTTACACCTTTTACAGCATTGACAAGAATCTCATCACATATTTTAAATGCTGAAACAATTGAGACGTCAGGGACAATTTCTAATAGCTTATCGTTTGGTATGACTATCAGTGTGTCAACAGTTTTTTGTAGTTCGCTCAAACCTTTTCTTGCATTTTCCATTCTTTGTTTTCCTTCCATGCTAAAAGGCAATGTGACAACACCGACGGTCAACAAACCCATTTTCTTTGCAATGTCTGCTATTACTGGAGAAGCTCCTGTTCCAGTTCCACCACCTAAACCGCAGGTGATGAAAACCATGTCTCCTCCTTTCAAAGCATCTTTGATATCCTCTCTACTTTCTCTTGCAGATTCCATTCCAACATTTGGGTCTGCTCCAGCGCCTAGTCCTCTTGTCAAATCTCTTCCTAGTAAAACTTTTTTATCTGCATCAGTGTATAACAAGTCCTGTGCATCTGTATTAGCTGCTATAATTTGTGCACCTACGACGCCCACTTGCATCATTCTAGAAACAGTGTTGTTACCAGCTCCACCTACGCCTACAACTTTTATTTCTGCTTTTCTTGTTTCTAATATTTTCCTCAAATCTTCGTCAGTATCAGAAATTTTTCCTGTGCCTTCAACAGATCTTACTGCCATAATGTAAACCTCCTTTTAATTTTTTAGGAAACACCTTTAAAAAATTAATTGAAATCTTATAAAAGAAAATATAATCAGTTTAAATCTTTTCTTATCCAAATAAAACTTGGTAAAAATGATAAAACCAATTGCTGAAAATATAATAATATATAAAATACCTACGAATCCGCTTAATGAGGAAAGTTTAGAGAAGTTTGGCTCATTTGTAGTAAAATCTGCTCGGCATCCTGCTGTATACCTTGTTTCCAGGAAGAGTAATGAGTATGCTAAATTCTTAGATGGCATAGCTGAAGAAAAAATCATTATTGATAAACTCTTTTATCCTGATGAAAGAAATGCAAAAAAAGTATGTATAGCATTGCCAAAGGATGCTACTCGTGAAATATCTCTTGTAACAAATGAAAGAATCAAAAAACAAGTAGAAAAAGGGTTTAAAAGTTTTGTTGATAGCGATGCAAAGCCTGAAGAATTAGAAAAATATGCAAAAGATATTTTAAAACTTTCTAGAAAAGAAAGAAGCGTTAGATTAGAAAAAGATGATGTAGTATTTTTATCTCAATTAAATGAAGAAGGTTGGGTTATACCTAAAAGGATTGTGACAGATGGTAAAGCAAAATACTTTATGCCAAGCCTAAATTTTCATGAAAAGTACGGATTAATTGAAACAAAGACCTTAAAGGGAGAAGATGTGCTTGTAAGATTAACTAGCAAAGGCAAAAAAGTTAAAGAAAATGCTATAGAGCAATCTAAAAAGATTTTAGAATCCCGTGAACTTCCTGAAGGTGTATTTCCTTCTGTTCTCCGAGTATATCCTCCAGATGAACTAGAATTTAGAAAAGAATATATTAGAGTAACTAGAGGTGTCTAATTTTCTTTAACAGCTTCTTTAGGTTTTTCAAAACTTTCCACGAATTTTACTTTATCAAAGCCTAAAAACTTTATCACGTCGTCAGCAATCTTCTTTTTGTAAATAGAATTTATCATTGGAGGGACTTCAATCTCAATTTCCTTTTCCTTTGCTAATATCTTAACCTTGCTCCCATCCATTCTTGTGTATATTTCTACCAAGGCCTTTACCTTGTCTTCTAAGCTTTCTATCTTCTCTTTTACTTCCAAGTCATATACCAATACCTTTCCAGCAAGTGGATGATTAAAGTCTACACTTACTCTGCCACCAGACACGGAAAGGACTCTTCCTCTCATGTTGTCTGCTTCGAGAATCATACCAGGATAAGGATTGGTGTTATGTTTCTTAAATTCAGATAAAGGTACGAGCTTGACGAGTCTAGCTTCTCTACTTCCAAATGCATTTTCAGGAGAAAGTTCTACAATTTTCTTATCGCCAACATTCATCTCGACTAAAACATTGTCTATGCCTTTCAAAGTGTAGTTTACACCAACTACTATTGGAACATTTTCTCCTTTATCAAATTCCATTCCTGTCTCTTTAACTTTGCCTATGAAATTTATTTTAATAAAGTCATTGGTTTGCATGTCAATAATTAGAAGAAGATATTTATAAGTCTTATTATAATCCGTAAGGCATTTAAATCAGCGAAGTAATAAAATAACTATGGAAATAAATGATTTTTGTTCTTTGTTAAAAGACAGTAAGCAGTTCGATGACTTAGAAATAAGGATAATAAGATCAATGCTGATGCTCACTAACAGGGATGTTATAAAAGCTGATGCAAATCTTATAGCAAAAGAGTCTGGTATCTCTGTTACCAATGCTTACAAGTATCTTTATTCTTTACAGAAGAAGGGATTGGTTGAAAGCGGTCAGAATAAGAACAAAGTTTTCTGGATGGCAAGGTCATTGAATCCATTCCCAAGAATGATGAGCTATGTCAGCAAAGATTATTTGAGACTAAAGGATTTATTTGCTAAATTAGAAACCCAGTATAGTGAGTTTTTGGAGTTAAGAGGAAAAGCAATATGGCAAGGAGAAAAGGCATACGAACAATATGAAGGAGACTTTGTAAACAAGGCATCTTTGCTATTTGACCTTGCGAGCGAGGAGATACTTATAACAACTGACAAGTTCTACGACGACATAGTTCTCTTAGAATCAATTAAACGTGCAATACAACGTGGAGTTAAGATAAGAATAATCGCTACTGAGTTGCATCCAACCATGCTTAATAATTTAAGAAAGATTGGAATTGAAATGAAACTAGGAAGAGCAGCACCGTATATGGTGGTTGTTGATGGGAAGCATGGAATGACTGTCGACGAGACCGAAAAGGGAATTTGGTTTGTTAATTGTAAGACAGATTATAAAAACAGGTTTGAAGAGTTCTGGGAGCATTCTCACTTGATTTGATATTTATATCAGGAATTATAATTCTAAATTATGAAAACTAGATATGTAGCTTTAATAATTTTTTATGATAAAGACAAAAGAATCCTTCTGCAAGATAGAAGAGGAATAAGTAAGCTCGGAGCAGAGTGGGGATTCTTCGGAGGAGAAATTGAACAAGGTGAAACTCCTGAACAAGCAGTTGTTAGGGAAACCAAAGAAGAACTTTGCTTTGATTTGAAAGATTATAGACATGTTGGTGAATACGGCTATGAGATTGAAGAATCTTTAAAGAAAAAGTTTACTAACTTTAAATTTGATGCTGTTTCTTGCAAGGTGTTTATAGCACCATTAAGAAATAATCTTTCAAAGTTTAAACTTAAAGAGGGAAAGAAGATGAAATTGTTTTCTTTAAATGACGCAGAAAAATTGAGAATGGTTTCAGAAGGAGACATAGAAATAATCAGAAGATTGAAGAAGATTTTAAAGTGATATAAATGAGAATTGAAAAGATATCTTTCAAAAATAATAAAGGAACGCTACAAATTGCTACAGATTTAATGATAGACTGGTTTAACAAGCGGTTGAAATAGAAGCATTTAAATTTCTTCTCCTCATATTTGAGTTATGACTTTAACTGGAAACACATCTTTACCGAAAATAATGGAAGTTGATTATATTTCTTTAGATCATAGTGGGACAATTAGCAATGATATAGCCAGAGTCGTAGATGCTTATAATGGAATTTTTAGACATAAAGGCATGCCTGAGATTAGCATATCGGATTTCAGGCACGAGTTTGAAATCCCGTTTGAGCGCTTTTGTATTAAAAGAGGAGTTGATATTACCCGAGAAGAAGTTAATAAAATGTTTAGAACATTTTATGATCAAAGTAAAATACCAGTTGCTCCGTTTGTAGGCGTTAAAGAAACCTTGAGATTTCTCAAAGAAGAACAGCAAAAAAGAATGACAATAATAAGTAGCCATCTTCAGGATTATTTGGAAAAGGAAATCGAGGCGTATGGTATAAGAAAATACTTTGATGAAATAAGAGGTAGCGCATTAGATAAAAAAGTTGTTATGAAGGAGCTAATAGAAAAGCATGGTTTGGAGCCTGGAAGGGTTTTGCATGTAGACGATATGGAATACGGAATAAATGACGCAAAGGACTTGGGGATTAAAACAGTTGCAGTAACATGCGGCTATAGAAACTTTTATACATTAAGTCAAGCAAATCCAGATTTTATTTTTCCAGATTTTCGTTCTTTATGGACTCAGTGGCATAACAACTTCAAGTAGCAGACCATATGCATCTCTTTGTTTTTCTTGCATTGTTTTCCATTTCTAAGAACAAAGAAGAAAATTTAACATTAGGTTCAATTTCTTCAAACTTAGCAAGTCCAAGTCTAACCATTTCAGCATTTACAAACAAATCATCAACATAAACATATCTTAATAATCTACCATATTCATCCTTTTCGCCAGCATCCTTATCCATTCTAATCTTCTTTCCTTTTATCAGCTCTGCTAGCTTATCCTTAGCTTCTATGGAATAGGGATCACCAAGTTCCGGAGAGTTTATTCCTATTAATCTGATGGACTGACCACTTATTTTGAAAGTGTCGCCATCAATTACTTCAGAAACTTGCTTATAACTTTCAATATAATTCCAAATGAAATAAATCGCTAAAGTAATAGTAACTGCTAGCAGGAAATTTTTCATAAGAATTTTATTTTATATTTGCCTATAAGTTTGATTTACCCCTTTAGTGGGTAAACTTTATAGCCGAAAGCAGTATAAGGTTGAATGACATCCAGCTTAGCATGAAATTGATTTTTTAATACTTCAGGCGTCCTTCTTAAAACATCCAAGGTCTTATACTCTTTTTTAATGTCAGTGATTATTGCAGCAGCATCGTATTCTATATCATCCAATCTTCGTAGAGGCTTGCAAAGTTCTAGCGCTTTGATAGTTCCATCTCCTCTTTTTGCTATTTCTTCTATAACCTGTCTTTTTTCCTGAGTTTCCATATCTTCAAGCTGGAAAAATATAGATTCCACTAGCCTTAGATTTTCTTCTTGTAAATCTGTTTGATATAATGCTCTTTTCATAAGAATAAGAGCGATAGAAAATAATTTAAACCTACTCAATGAGTATTCCAGGCTTCTCAGGTTCAGCTACCAAAGCTTTTGGATGATCTATTTTCTCAGCAGAGACAATTTCTAATTTAGTTTTCAACTCCTTTTCAAGAAAGTCTTTTGTATCTTCCAAGTGCTTTAACTCATGGCCTTTCAAGAACAGCTCATCTGTAATTCTTTTCTTCTTTAATTTCATAACATAAGCAGATACTTCCTTCTCCTTCCCTTTATGCTTTGCTATTATTTCTTTTATATCCAAGCCTTGTAGAACATCATTATAAACTTCATATTTCCAGAATGGTGCTACAAATATTGTTATTTTAGCAGGCTTGCTTATCTTTGATAATTTCTTAATCTCATCCACATCCTTCAAGATTCTTTTAATTTCTTCTTCAGCTGCTTCCTCTTTCAATCTTATTAACTGAGGGTCGTATGTCGGCCAGCTTTCAAGCATCACAGAATTTTTATTTCCTAGTTTGCTCCATAATTCTTCGCATGTATGGGGTATTAAGGGAGCTAATAGTTTTATCCACGTTTTTGCTACATCTGGATCAAGTTTCTTGGTCCTCTTCTTATACCAGTAGATATCATTTAGAATTGAGAAGAAAACAAGATTTGCAGCTTTTTTGATTTCATTCTTTTCCATAGCATTCGTAGTTTCTTCAATTATTCTATTGAACCTTGATTCAAGCCATCTGTCTATATCTTCTTTGTCTTTCTTTGGCTTTGCTTTTATAAAGCCATTTACAATTCCTGAGAATTCTTCTAAATGATTTTTATAGACCTCGCATTCTTCATTCTTCCAATCAAAATCTTCCCATTGATTTGCACCATGGCTCATATAGAGCCTTACAGTATCAGCTCCATAATTATCAATAGCCTCATCCCAGAACACTACGTTACCAAGATGTTTTGACAATTTCTTTCCATAAGCAATCAAATGCCAGTTAACAAATATTCCTCTTGGCCAAAGATTTTCAGGAAATATAGCAACATGATTCATAATGAAAACTGGGAAATGAGCTGCCTTATGCTCTTTGCCGCCTGAGTTGATATCCAACGGATACCAATAAACAAATTCTTTCCTTACATCTTCCCATATGGGCTTCTTTGCTTTTCCTATTCCTAAGAACACGTAATCGAAGAATTCATCTGTTAAATCATCAAGTGTTATTTTCTTTGCATTAAAATATTTTGATATAATATAAAATGCCATATAGATGGTCGAGTCAGAAATTGCCTCTATTACCCAACCTTCATCGAAGGGAAACTTTGTTCCAAGTCCTCTTTTTCTTACACACGGTCTTGCCTCTAGCCAATCAATTATCGGCGGCAATTCTTTCTTGTATTCAGGCGGGTAAGTATTCATCGAGTCTATGCATTTCTTCGCAAGCTCTTTCATTTTTGAATTTGCATAATCTATGAACCACTGGCCTTTTACAAGTTTTATAACAACTTCGTCTCCACATCTGCAATGGATTGGTTTGACAGACAACTCGTAAATCATATCAGCATTTCCAGTTCTTTTCAACCAATTACCTACTTCATTCTTCGCTTTTGAAGCAACCATTCCTCCGAACATCGGAATCGAATCTAGCATCTTGCCATAGAATTCTATCTTGTATAGTTCGTTGGTTGCTTCCTCTATCTTCGGATCTTGCGGATATTTTATTCCGAACTTTTCCAATATTTGCTCTGCTGGAATCTCTCCAAACTCTGTAGACTTGACAACTTGTATTGGTTTTATCTGAGGTGCAACTTTCTTGAGATAAATATAATCAAATGGGTCATGTGATGGAACACTCATTACTATGCCAGTTGCTTCTTCCATGTCAACAAACTCACCAGCTAGGATTGGGACTTCCGTGTTTGTAGCAGGATTGATTACTTTTTGATTTACGAAACTTTCTCCTGCCACCTCCTCCAAGATTTTTATCTTCTTCTCAAGGTGCTTTAATTTTTCAACAGCCTTTTCAGAAACAATCCATTCCTCTCCATCAACATCTGCTCTAACATATCTCTCATTTGGATTAACCCAGATGTTTGTAACTCCGAAGATAGTCTCTGGCCGCATGGTTGCTGTTGGGAATACTGTTTTACCGTTTCTGAATTTTATTATTATGAAATCTTTTATCTGAGCTCCACCACCTTCTTGAATATCCATCTCAGCAGAGTCCAAGCTAACAGCATGGTCACAGTCCGGACACCATGGTAATCTATAATCCTTCTGAATAAGATAACCCGCATTCTTTAGCTTTTTGAATTGCCATTGAATGAAGCTGTTGTATTGAAGATCGATGGTTGAGACAACAGGTCTATAGTCGAGAGAAAGACCAATTCTTTTGAAAGCTGTTATCATAACTCTTTCCAAATATTTCTCAACGTCCAAAGGAGTCTTAAATCTAACAGCATCCTTCGGAGGAATACCGTATATCTTTGATTTTTTCAAGTCCTTTGTAACATCATCAAGAATTTTCTGACAGCCTAGGCCAGTGGCGTGAAAGCCCAAAGGAAAGAATACGTTGAGTCCGCGCATCCTCTTGTAGCGGGCTATTATATCCGGAAGAACGTATGAACGTGCATGTCCAACATGCAACGTGCCAGAGACAGTAGGGTAAGCAAAAACCATATAGTATTTTTTTCTAGCATCTGGGCTAGTTTCAAATGGTTTTTCTTTGCTCCACTTTTCTTGCCATTTTTTCTCTATTTTTTGGAAGTTCATAATCCCAACTCGTTTGAAATGCTTTGCAAAGCCTTCAATGATATCTCAAAAAATTTCTCTCTTGGAATTCCTATTTGCTCGCAAAACAATATTCTTTCTCTGCCACAATTCCTTGCAAAGTCCTTTTGCTTGAATTTCTTGACAATGCTATCAACCTTGACATCAGCCAGTTTTTTTGATGGCGTTACTAACGCGCATGCGATTATTAAACCAGATACGGCGTCTGCTGCTATCAAAGCTTTTTCAGCTAAAGTTTCAGGTTGAACACCTATATTCTCAAAATTATGAGCTTTAATAGTTTTTATCATTTCGTCGTCCACATAATCCTCTAGAATTTCTTCTGCTACTATTGTATGCCTTTTTGGATCGTTTTCAGTTTTTTCAAAATCAATGTCATGTATTAGTCCTATCATTCTCCACTTTTCCTTGTCTTCATTCAAGAATTCTGCAGCCCCCTTCATTATAGCCTCTACTGCATACATGTGCTTGAGCAAGTTCTCCTTACTTATATGCTCTTTCATAAGTTTCAAAGCACCGTCTCTATCCATGTTATCAGTATAAATTTATAAGGTATATAAATAAATAAAATCATTATGCCCTCGTAGCTCAGTTTGGATAGAGCGCTTGACTTCTAAGTTCAACTTAGAAGTTCTGAGTTAAGATGAAGAAATCAAGAGGTCGCGGGTTCAAATCCCGTCGGGGGCACTTTCAAAACGATAAAATCCCATTAAGCATTTAAAGATTAGCGAAGCCTATTATTGATAATGAAGAAATTGAACGAATAAAGATTCGTAATGATATTCATAATAAGCAAGAAAAATATGAAAAAAAACAAGCTGGAAAATTTTTAGTGTTATTGGTTGCAATTATTGTTATTATAATTGTTGCAATTGCTTATAATTTGCAAAACATTATTGCATTTTTTAATACTATTTCAATTGGTATAACAAAGTTATTTGCAAATTCAAGTGTTTGATATGAAACATAACTGCGATATTTGTGGTTTGTCTATAAAAGAAGTAGGAAGATTGGAAAGGATACATACTAATAAAAAGAGAGTTAAATGTCTATGCGTTAATTGTAAAAAAAATTTAACAAAATGATATTGATTAATAAGTGTGGGATTTACCTATTTTTCTAAAAACTCTTTTTTTGAAGATTTATCCAGTTTACCTATTACAAAATATTTTCTTGGTTTCCCCGCGTCATTATACTTTACAGCTAACCTCTTTAATGCCCAACCTTTTTGTACAAATTCTTTTGCTTTTCTTGGTAATAGCATTATTTCTGTATTTTCTTTTAATTCATCAACCATACTAAATATATAGAAAAATCAGGATTTAAGGATTGTGGGATTTACTTATTTTCCTAAAGTTCGTCGGGGGCACTATTTTTGATACGTTATATGAAAATAATACCTGGTAATAACTATATCGAATTGGCTCTAGAAACACATTCTCTAAACTTTTCATAACTAATAGGTTCTTCTCTTCCAGATATGCATCCGCCTTCTGGTTTAAGAATTATTGTTGTTCCATCTGGAATTTCAGCTTTTATATCGCTTCTAATATTAAGAAATCTCTGCGTTGGCGTATATGCATTCAAAGCAACTTGTTCATAAAATCTTTTTTCAATAGGATTGTATACCCAATGAAGCAATGAATTATAATATTTATTTGGAAATTTACATTTTTCGCATATAATTTTATCCATCTCATTTATAGCGTCAATAACATTTGCTCCTTCTCGTAGAACTAATTCATGTTCTTTTCCTATAACCTTATTAATGGTGTTATCTTGAACTACAAATGTTATTTTTTTCGCCATACTTAATATATAAAAACAAATCTTCAAGAATCTTTAAATCCACCTCATGCGATACATCATTCTGCTCCCAAAACAACATAACAATTTCTGTTCAAATCCAGTTGGGGCACTTTTAGATATATAAAGTTTTTTATTTTACTTATTTACATGGCACGCTATCTTTATACCGTACCATTCGAGCATGAGATACCTGAACATTATTCAGTTTTATCTTTAGCGTCACAGGATGAAATAGCAAAATCGGAAGAAAGAGTAAATATATTTATGAAAATTATTTCTGGTATGCTTAAGGACAAGAAAATAGATGTTGTATTTTGCGAAGGCTTGTTTAGATCATATAGCCCGTGGTTGCTACCACTAGACTCGATGCACAGAGGTGTTTTTGAGATTGCTCAGGAAAAGGATTCTAGAATAGAAAAAACAGAGGATGGTAAATTTCATTATTTTCATGGAAAAATAGCTACTCTTTCGGAGGTTGTGAAAAGAATACCTTTAATAGGGAAAACTGTAGGATGGATAGACCATCAATATCTTAGACGTAGAGACTATGAAATGGGGAAAAATGTTTCAAAGTACTTGAAAGAAAATGAAAATGGCATTATTTTTTACGGAGAACTGCACAAACCAATAGATTACATCAAGTCTTTTTCTCGAGATATAAAGGTAGAGCCTCTTTTCTAGGATGACATTTTGGTATAACTTTTTATCCTTATTAAGCAAACTATTTTCATATGACGAGGATAATATCAGTTCTTTCAGGCAAAGGCGGCGTCGGGAAGACTACCGTGGCAGCTAACCTTGGTGTAGCATTAGTAAAAAAAGGTAAGGATACCATAATTTTAGACGGAAATGTGACAACACCAAACCTTAGCCTACATTTAGGAATTCCTCTTTATCCTGTCACTTTGCATGATGTTCTAAATAAAAAAGCTCCAATAGAATCAGCAATATATCATCACGAGTCTGGATTAAAAGTTATTCCTGCTTCTTTGTCTTACGAGGCAGTTAAGGACATAGACATGGAAATGTTCCAATCAGTTCTTCTAAAACTTTTAGGAAAAGCTGAAATAGTCATAGTCGATTCTGCTGCCGGTCTAGGCAGGGAAGCCATGTCAGCGATAAATGTTGCAGATGATTTGATTATAGTAACTAATCCGGATCTACCTTCTGTAACAGATGCCTTAAGAACAATAAAGATAGCAGAAGAAAAAGGAACAAAAATCTTGGGCGTGGTTGTTAACAGAATTAAAGGCTTGAGACACGAATTATCGCTAAATGAGATAAAGTCTATTCTAGAGATTCCAATAATAGCTGCAATTCCTGAGGACATGGCAGTTCCAAGGTCTATAGCAAAAAGAATTCCAGTTGTCCATCACAAGCCAAATAGCAGAGCATCTTTAGAATTCCATAGACTGGCAGCAAGAATAGTCGGAGAACCTTGGTTGGCAGTAAAGAAGAAAAGCTGGATAGACAGATTATTTTTCTGGCTTACGTAGGATACTATTTGTATTTCTCCTAATTTCATCAATACGAAGGCAGTCATCAGATCCTATGCCGCATTTATACATTATTCTACCATCAGGTTTTATGAATTCAAATATTTTCTTCATTTCTTCCTCTGCAGGACGATCACATTGACATGGGTATGTTTTAACAGCATATCCTATTTCTGTTGACATAAAAATCAATAATGATTAAAAGAATTTAAACTTTATTCAATTTTAATCTCAAATACAATAACAGGTTTTTCCAATTTCCAGTTTTCCAAGACCTTTGGATGCAATTCTCCGAAAAATCCTACTGCCT
>Ga0315289_10003383_pt1 | contig 24216 bp, 15 predicted proteins | sample YL17G11_40_MG_FD_203452 | JGI IMG/M metagenome (GOLD analysis project Ga0315289, IMG submission 203452) | Sediment microbial communities from Yellowstone Lake, YNP, Wyoming, USA - YL17G11_40 | ecosystem: Environmental > Aquatic > Freshwater > Lake > Sediment | place: USA: Wyoming | collected...
TGGACCTTGAACCCTGAACCCTGAACCCTGAGCCCTGAACCCCGAACCCTCTTCCACCTCCGGCAGATTGCCCGCCGCATCGAAGGGCAGCTCTCGCGGCTCGGTGAGCACTTCGAGGTCGTCGCGACGACGGGCCTCATCGAGATAAGCGACCGAGCATTCCACCTCGCCAAGTTCCAGCGTGTTGGGGATCCAGAGGAGCCTCGCACCGGGCGGTTCCCTGAGGCCGATGGTGCTCAAGGCCGCCGCGAGCATCTCACGGTCGGTTTCGTAGTCCAACGGCGGCATGGCGGCGGAAACATGTCCGGAAACGAGGGCATTCAGTCGCGTGGCCTGCATGTCGGTCTCGCGCAACAGTTGCGATCGGCAGAACTCCGCCAGCCCGCAGCCGATGGCATTGCCGTGGCTTTCCTTCGTCAGGCCGCGCAGACAGATGCGCGTCACCTTGGGAGACTCGCCCTCGACCGCCTTGTGGTCGTTGAACTTCCGGCCGGCGACGTTGGCGTCGAAACCCGCGCCGCTGATGTTCTTGCCGATCTTGTCGATCAGCAGGACGTCGACGCAGGAAAAGGGCAGCCGGGCCATCCACTTCCGGGCCAGGAGGAGGAGTTCCTTTTCGCGGGCCTCAAAATGCTCCGGCGCAACGGCTTCGATCAGCGCGGTCTGGTCGCAGGCGTTTTCCACAATCGCCAGTCCGGCCAGGATGCGACAGCGGCCGAGCACTTCGCCGGCCACGCTGCGGATGATCTGGCCGAAGCTGTGGTCCAGGATCGCCCGATGGTAGACCGCCGCCCCCTCGCACTTGCCCAGGCCGATGAGCATCATCTTCATCAAGCCGCTTTCGATGTCGCCGGCGAAGAGCGTGTGCGGCTTGATGCGGCCGCAGACCAGCACGTGATCGGCCTGGTAAGCGTGGCGATCGAAATGCACCGGAATGCCTTCGGCGGTGCGGCAGACGACGACCGTTTCCATGCCGGCGCGGATCGGGCAGCCGACGAACGCCTCCGTGATGCCGTACGATTCAATCACGTGCCGCTGCCCGGCGGCAGTGCCGCCGCCGTGGCTGCCCATGGCCGGCACCAGGAACGGCTGGGCGCCCAATTGCTGCAAGTGCTCGACGGCCGCCCGCAGGATCACATGGATGTTCGCAATACCCCGGCTGCCGGCGGTGACGGCCACGCTGTGGCCCGGCCTGATTTTCTCGCCCAGCCGCAGCCGCGCCAGTTGGGCGTGGACCTCGCCGGAGACGTCAGCGACCTGAGGGGCCTCGAAAGTTTGTCGTAGGCGAAAGATGCGGGGAAACCGTGGTGCGGCCGACATGGAATGCTCAGTCAAGGAGATGGCCGGGACTGAAGGACTCGTCAAAGCTCTCGATGGTTCATCGAAAACGCGCACAATACTTCATCATATCGACCCCAGCCGTAGTCAGCCACCTACGGGCGGCGGCTCCGTCGAGACGGGTTCCTGCCAGGAGCACGGCGGGGGAGAATCGACACAAGCCATTGTGTAGTAATAAGTTATCCTGGATTTTCCATCCCCAGTGGATAGCCGTGTGGCCTGCGTCAAGTCCATCTGGTGCCAACCCCTCTTTGCGACTAAAATCTGTTGCCCCAAATCCTTCACGGAGCGCCGCTATGTCTACTGTCAGCCCACATCAACGGCAGAGGAGATCCTGGCAGCCCGACGAGGCCGCTGGCCATCGACCGCGTGGCAAGCGCCGTCGCTGGCGGCTGCTGATCGTGGTGCTGTTGCTGGCCGCGCTGGTCTGGCTGCTGCCGACCCTCGTCGCCCACACGCCGCTGCTGCGCTGGGGACTGGCCAAGGCTACTGCTGATCTCAGCGGCACGTTGGCGATCGACTCGGCCTCGTTGGGCTGGCTATCGCCCATCACGCTGCGGGGCATCGAAGTCTGCGACGTGCAGCACCAGCCCGTGCTCCAGGCGGTCGAACTTACCAGCAGCAAATCGCTGGCGGGCATTCTCTGGAACCTTTCGTCCTTGGGAACGCTTCGCATCGAGCAACCCAAGCTCACGGTCCTGTTGCGCAAGGACGGGAGCAATCTCGAAGACGTGCTGGCCAAGTATCTGGCGCCCAAGAAAGAGCCCGTTCGCAGGGCCGACGTCGTTCTGGAAGTCGTCGATGGCAGCGCCACGGTGACCGATCAGCAGCGCGGGCAAAGCTGGCAAATCGAGAAACTCTCGCTGACTCTCGGCATGTCGGCCGACGCCCACGGGCCGCTGGAACTGAAAACCTCCTCGGCCATTGTCGATCCGCAGCACCCGGGCCGTTTGGATGTCGACTTGAAGATCCAGCAGCACACTCCCGGGAGCCAGCCGCCCGCGGTGGCAACCGAAAAACCGAAAGATTTCGCGCTAGCCGACATGGCCCCCGGCAGCTCGGGCGAGCTTTCGCTCAAGTCGGCCGGCGTGCCGCTGGCGATGTTCCAATCGCTCTTGAATCGTTTCGTCCCGCAAACCCATTTGGCAGGAAGGCTCTCGGCCGAGATCCGCTGCCGCTGGGACGGCGAAGGCCCCGCCCGCAAAACCTCTCTGCAGGCCGAACTGACGATTGATGGGCTAATCCTGAGCGGGCCGCCGCTGGGAACCGACCAGGTGCAATTGCAGAATCTGCACGCCGCCTGCGAAATCACGCAGGAAGCCGACCGCATTCGCGCGGAACGGTCGGCGATCGAATCGGACTTGGGAAGCCTCTCGCTCAGCGGGACCGTGCAACTCGGCAAACAACTTTCGGGCTCCTGGGCCGATGCGGCCTTGCACCAGCCGTGCCAACTCCACGGACGGCTGGATCTGGCGCGGCTTGCTGCCATGCTCCCCACCACGCTCCGCATCCGCCAGCAGACGCAGATCACCTCCGGGCAGGTGCAACTGGCCTTCAGCAGTCGGCAGGAGGCCCAAGGCATGATTTGGTATGGGCGGCTGGAGGCCAACAACCTGGCGGCCGTCGATCGCGGCAGGCAAGTGACCTGGGAGCGGCCCATCCTGATGGTCCTTAGCGCGCACGACAGCCCGCAGGGGCCCGTCGTGGAAAGTCTCCAGTGCGACTCGGACTTCCTCAAACTGCACGCGAGCGGAACCGCCGACGAGTTGGCCGCCTCGGCCAGTTTCAATCTCAAGCAGTTGGCCGATCAACTAAACCAGTTCGTCGAGCTGGGCGGCATGGAGTTGGCCGGCGACGGCTGGGCCCGCTTTAACTGGAAGCGCTCGCCGCAGCAGCAGTTCACGGCCGAGAGCGAATTGCAAATCCGCGATTTCCAACTGAAAACTCCCCAGCAAAAGCCCTGGACCGAGCCCAACCTCGTGGCATCGCTGACGGCCAAGGGCCGAACCGACCTCGGCGTAAACACCCGGCTGGACGAAGCTTCCTGCCGCGTCCAGACGGCAACCGATCGCCTGGAGGTGCAACTGACCGAGCCGGTGGCCGATCTCCGCCGCGACTCCTGGCCGCTGAGTGTGCAACTTGGCGGGCAATTGGAGCCGTGGATCGCACGCCTAGCCACTTGGATCGTCATGGACCAATGGAACCTCGAAGGCAGCTACCAGCTCGCCGTGCCGCGGGTCGCCATCTCGCTGCCGGCCGGCGACATCGGCCGCCTGAAGGCCGAATTCACCGACGCCGAATTCACCGCCAGCCAACTCCGCCTCAACTCGCCCTGGATCAACCTCGACGAGCCGAGCGTCGAACTGGCCGCATCGGGCAGTTGGGATCAACTTCAGCGGCGGCTGCAATTGGAGCCGGCTGCACTCATCAGCAACAGCGTCTCGTTGCGAGCGAAGGATCTCGTGCTGGCCATGCCCGAAAAAGGGCCGTTGGAACTGAGCGGACTGATCGAGTATCGCGGCACGCTGGAACGTGTGCAACCGTGGTTCACCGAGCGCGGCAAGGCGCCGGCGTGGCGCATCGCCGGGGAATTGGGCGGCACGTCGCAACTGCGAGAATCGGCGGGGATGATTCACGCCGATCTGGCCGCCGACATCAACAACCTGATGGTCGTCAATGCTGCCGGCGAGCGGTTCCAAGAGGCCAAGGTCCAGCTCGCGGCACGGGGTGACTATGAACCTCAGGCCGGCCTGCTGCGGCTGGAACAACTGGAACTCAACTCCGGCACGCTCGGCGGCAGTGCCGCGGGCCGCCTCAGCCGCGGCCAGAATTCCCCCGGCGGCGGCGTTCAGCCGCAAGCCGCTTACGACATGGATCTGGCCGGACAGGTCAACTACGACCTGGAAAAGATCGCCGTGTTGCTGCGGCCGTATTTGGGACCTGGGATTCGCGTCGCCGGGCGGGGCTCGTCGCCAGCGGCCTGCCGCGGACTGCTCACACCGGGCGAGATGCAAGCCAACGCGGCGGTGAAGTGGGATTGGATCAACCTCTATGGGGTCCCGGTCGGACCAGGTGAATTGAAGGCGACCCTGTCAGGCGGAATCGTCAACGCCGAGCCGCTCGATCTGGAGTTAAGCCAGGGACGGTTGCTGTTGACGCCTCGCGTGCGGTTGGCGCCCGAGCCGCAAGAGTTGACCCTGGCGCCGGGCCCCTTGGCCCGACAGGTGCAGATCACGCCGCAAATGTGTGCTTACGGGCTGAAGTACATCGCCCCGATTCTAGCCGACGTGGCCACGGCCCAGGGCGCCTTTTCGATCGACCTGGAGGGCTGCCGCATTCCGCTTAATGATCCGGCCAAGAGCGAGCTGGCGGGCCGGATGGTGATCCACTCGATCGAAATCGGCCCGGGCTCTTTGATCCGCGAGCTGGCCATGTTGCTGGGCCGCGAGACCCCGGCCAAACTCCGCCAGGAGTCGGTGGTGCCGTTTCGCGTGGTGGACGGTCGGATCTATCACCAGGGACTCGAACTGATCTTTCCCGAGTTGACGATCCGTACCCACGGCTCGGTCGGGCTGGACCAAACCCTGGCCTTGATGGCCGAGATGCCAATCCCGCCGAAATGGCTGGTCAACGACGCCTTGGCCTCGGCGCTGAGGGACCAAACGCTTCGCCTGCCGATCGGCGGCACGCTCAGCAGGCCTCAGCTCGACCGCAGCGTGTTGGACCAACTCAACCGCCAACTGCTGGGAAACGCCGCGAAAAACGTGATTGAAGACGAGATCGGCAAGCAACTGGATCGCTTGCTCCACCCGGCGAAGTGAGGCAGAGGCACAAAGGCACAGAGGCACAAAGGGGGATTTAGGGATTTAGGGATTTAGGAATTTCGAGACACCATCGCGAGAGAATCCAGAAGGCGGTTTTCGGCTGCAACCAAAGTGATTGCAAATTGCAGATTGAGGAACAGCACGATGCTATGCCGTTCGCGGCATAGTGTATAAACTACCGTACTTGATGCGCGCAAATTGCGCGCATGTTTCGACCTAAGACCCCAAATCCCCAAATCCCCAAATCCCTTGCATCACGAGCTTCCCCATGACCTTCGACGAGCGTTGTCAATCGATTGAACTGATTCTCTCGGATGTGGATGGCGTGTTGACCGACGGCAACATCGTGTTGGACAGCCAAGGGATCGAAACGAAAAGGTTCCACATTCGCGACGGGATGGGCATCAAGCTTTGGCAGAAGGCGGGATACCAGTTCGGCTTGATCAGCTTGCGTAGTTCGCACATGGTGAAAGTGCGGGCGGCCGAACTGGGCATCCACATCATCCGGCAGGGAACCGACGACAAACTGGCCGCAGTGCAACAGATCCTCAAGGAGCTGCGCCTCGACAGGCGGCAGGTTTGCTATCTGGGCGACGATCTGCCCGATTTGCGCGCGATCCGCAGCGTGGGCTTGGGCGTGGCGGTGGCCGATGCGTGCGCCGAGCTTCGCCAGGCGGCCCACTACATTACCGCGGCCAGCGGCGGTGCGGGCGCAGTCCGCGAGATCATCGAGTTGATCCTCAAGGCCCAACGCCGTTGGGACGACGTGATCCAGGCGTACTCGTAGAGAAGCCGCATGCACCGTTTCCTGCGCATCGCCGGCAGCTTCGTGATCGTGCTGGTGGCGTATTTGGCTTACGCGCTGGTGGCGGTGCCGCTGATCGAATCGTCGGCCGCGCCGCGCCCGCCGACGGCCGCTACCTATTCCCACCAGGGACGCCGGCTGACCGACGCGCGGATCGAGGCGCTCCGCCCGCTGTTCCCGCCCGGCGCCTGGGAGGTCGGAACTCCCAAGATCCTCGAAAGCGACCAGGCGAAATTGTTGATCGGCGATTACCGCAATCGGGGCGACGGCCGGGTGGAGATCCAACCTTGCACGATGATCTTCCTGCCCGGTAAGCCCGACGCAGACGAAGCCCGTCGCCTGCGTCAAGCCATTGTGCTGCAGGCCCCCGAGGGCGCACTGTTGGAATTTGATCGGGCTTTCGACCTGCGGCGGGCCGACATTGGTCGGCTGGTGGGAGGCCACTTGAAGGGGCGGATCACCATTTTCAGCCGCGGCACTCAGCCCGGCGCCGACGACCTCTCGATCGTCACTGAAGACGTCAAGCTGACCGAAAACGAGGTGACGACGCCGCACCCGGTCGACTTCCGCTGGGGACGCAACTGCGGCCGGGGCCAACAAATGCGCATCAAGCTTCTGCCGGGCCCGCAGCGCGGGCGCAACGCCGGGCGCGGACCGAGCATCGGCGGCGTCGAACTCTTCGAGCTGCGGCACGTCGAGCGGCTGCACCTCGAGCTGGCCCAGGTCAAGCCGGCCTCGCCCAACATGCCGGATCGGATGCTCGCGGCCGGGCGCACCGGCCTCGGCCTCGCGGCAAATCAAGATCTGCCGGTGGAGATTACCTGCTGCGGGCCGTTCCGTTTCGATCCCATTGGCCGGGTAGCGACGTTTGAGGATCGAGTCGACGTGTGGCGCATCAATCCCAGCGGCCCCAGCGACCAACTGAGTTGCCAGTTGCTGTCGATCTTCTTCACCGACCGTGCTGCGGCGCCGGCCGGCGGGCCGCCGCAGGCCGGCAACGATTCTCGAAAGCAGCCCGGCGGGTCGCTTAACCTCACGCCGGAACGGATCGAAGCCCGCGGCGATCCGGTCGTTGTGGCCGCACCCAGCCAGCAGTTGAACGCCCGGGCACAGCGGCTCGACTACGATCTCCAAACCAATCAAATCGCCTTGGAAGGCACCCAAGAAGTCCTCCTGCAGCAGGGCCTCAACGAAATCCGCTCCCGCGGCCTTCGATACCAGGCGGCGGAACCGGGCCGCCTGGGGCGGGCCACGGCCCAAGGGCCGGGCTGGCTTCGCGGCCAGTTGGCCGATCGGCCGGACCAGGAAATCGAGGCGCGTTGGGGCGACCTGCTCCAGATCCAACCAGAAGGACAAAACCAGGTAATCTCATTGACCGGTGGGGCGGAAATGAAGTTTCGCGGCATCGGGCAACTCAGTGCACAGGAAATCCACTTCTGGATGTTGGAATCTCCGCCGGGCGATCAGCCCAACCAACCTCGACTTCGCCCCGACCGCATGTTGGCGCGGCAGCAGGTGCGCGTCGATTCTCCCCAGTTCTCCAGCAATGTCCAGCAATTGGAGATGTGGTTCGAACCGGCCGACACGGCCAGCGGCGAAAGGTGGCCGGCAACCCAGCAACCCGCGCCCCTGCAACCGACCGCCTACTACCAAAAGCTCCCGCTCCTTTTGAGAGAAGGCCGGGGAAACATTCCCCCTCTCCCTTTGGGAGAGGGTCGGGGTGGGGGTGCGCCAGAGCGACACAACAGCCTGGGGCACGAAACCGGTGCGGCCAATGCCCTCACCCTAACCCTCTCCCGAAGGGAGAGGGGACTCACCGCACTCTCCCAAAGGGAGAGGAGACCTGCGGCTTTATCCGGCACCAATCCACCGCAGCATTTCGAGATTCTTGGCCGGCTGCTGCGGGCCCGCATCCTGATCGCCGAGAACCAGCAGTCGGAGTTGGCCGAATTGCTGGTCGAAGACGGAGCCCGCCTCGTCGAAACGCAGACCGCACAGCCCGACGAGCGGCCGTTGTTGGTAAGCGGCGAGCGATTGCACGTGGTCGATGCCGCCAAGCCGCACGCCGCCGTGGTGGTTACCGGGCCGCAGGCACATTTCGAGGGGCGCGGGCTGGCGCTGACCGGGCCGAACATCAACCTCAACCGCGGCACCAACCAGCTATGGATCGACGGGCCCGGCCACATGGAACTGCCCCTGGATCGCGACCTGGAAGGCCGCCCGTTGAGCAATCCCGCGGTACTGCAAGTAGACTGGCAGCAGCGCATGACGTTCGACGGCCGCACCGCGCGGTTCGAGGCGTCGGTTACTGCCGCAACGCCCCTGCAAAACCTGCGCACCGAAACGCTGGAAGTCGAATTGCAGCAGGCGATCAACTTCGCCGACCGAGCCATCCGCCAGGATCCGCAGGTCCAGCAGATCGACTGCCACGGTGGCGTGGTGATGGAAAACCGCAGCTTCGACCAGCACGGGCAGACGGCGCAGGACCGCATCGAGGTCGTCCATCTGGCAGTCAACCTGCAAAGCGGCGCGCTGACGGCCGGTGGGCCGGGCCGGATCAACAGCGTCCGCTACGCGGCCGACGACGCGCTGATGGCTGGTGGTGTTGGTGGCCCGGCGGCGACTCCTCTTCGTGCCGATCGTGTCGGCAATGCCGCCGCTGCGGAACGCCAAGATGACCAACTAAAATGTCTGCACATCCGCTTCCAAGGCTCGATCAACGGCAACTTCCGTCACCGCGAGCTCACCTTCGCCGATCAGGTGAAGACGATCTACGGCCCGGTCAACTCTTGGATGGACATGCTCACCACCGACGATCCGCAGGCGCTCGGCCCGCACGGCGTGGTGCTGCGGTGCGATAAACTGACGGTCCGAGATCGAGATACGGCTACGCGGCAAGACAACCGCCGGGCCCTGGAACTGGAAGCGGTGGGAAACATCATCGCGGAGAGCACGACTTACACCGCCCGGGCCGCCCGCATGACCTATGCGGAAGCCAAGGACCTGCTGAGGCTCGAAGGCGATGGCCACAGCGACGCGGAGCTGTTCCGGCAGACCCAAATCGGCGCAGCGCCTTCCCCGCTGGTGGCACGTACCATCTCCTACCGGCCCAAGGCCAAGACGATCTCGGTTGGCGGAGCCCAGTCGCTGGAAATCAACCAGTTCCCCATGGGCAAGGGCGGAAAATAGTAGATCGCCTCCCGCACCCTGGTAATCCTTCGAGGCGGTAGAACTTTTACGAGCCGCTATTCTGCCAAGGCCTCGGCAACGCGCCATGCGCCGCTGTTGGTCAGTCGCAAACGCAGTTGCTCGGCCACCCGATCTTCGAGCCAAAGCTTGCGGTAGAAGGCGTCGCAGCCAAACTCTGCATACCAGCCGGCCATGTGGGACCAGGAATGCTCTTTTGGTCCTGCTGCCAGCGCACCGGGACGTGAGTCAAGCCAATGCCGCACTGCTTGGCCTCGCTCCGGGAACGCGGCCACCAGAGCCGCACATGCAAGACGTTCCAGCGTTTGTTTTTCCGGAAGGCCGGGCGCTGGCGCGTCTTCCGCCTGCCATTGCACGACCGAGATGATCGTAGCGCCATCGTCAAGGACGAATTCACCGTGTTCATTCTTTGGCGGGCTGCCAAATTCTTTCAGCAGTTCCTCCACAGCCTGATAACCGGGAACCGCACCGGTGTCGGCGGCAGGCGCCGCGACGACATCCGAATCCGTGCTGATGACCAAACGTGTGAGCGGCTTCCCTTGCCGGTCCTTCAGCCGCGATCCGGCGGCTGGTAACACATTATTCTTTCCGTGGCAGGGGGTAATCCGCACAAACTTGCCGCTTGGAGAATGGTAAGCAAAATGCCCGCGGGCGACTGTGATCCCCCACGGGTCCTTTACGGGAATGCGGTCGACCTTGCCTGGCTGCTCGCCCGGATCGGTGCAACCGAAATGCGTCAGCCAACCTGCCCAGAAGGCCCGGTCGTGATAGCCTTCGCAAAGAATGACAGATTCGCTCATCGCAGGTCGTTCTCGATTTCGCTGCGCAGAAATGCCACTTCGGAGCCGGGCATGCGGCGCGACGTCAATTCGCCGTCTCTAAGTTGAAGGCGGTAGACAGAAAGCCTTTCCAGATCCTCTTCCTGCGATTCCGCCAATAAAGTGTCGATCAGTTCCAGACTGTGCGTACTCAGTATGACCTGGATTCCCCGCCGTACCGCGGCCAGAATCGCCCGAACGGTCTGACGGATCGCCGCCGGATGCTGGTGGACTTCGGGCTCTTCGAAAAGTACGACGCCCCCGGGATGCGAAGCGAGTTCCAAGCTTAACTGCACAAAGGAGTATACGCCGTCACCCGCGAACGCCACCGGCACGCTATAGTCGGCGAAGACCAAATGAAGGATTGGCGTGTCTTCCTCTGTGAGGATTTCCAGATCCTTTACCTCGGGAACAACCTCACTGACGATCGCTTTCGCCTCCGAGCGTCGCCCGTGTACGACAAACTCTGTATAAAGGCGGTGCAATGGCGTCTGTTTTTCAAACAGACGCGGATCAATTAGACGAACGTCGGGTACATCGCTCAAGGATTTTCCCTGTGCACTAACCAGACGAGAATTCACCTGCAAGAGGTATTCGATTCTTCCTAATTCCCGGTGTCTTCGAACACAAATCGCGCGGGATTCGCCTGCGGACGTTCGCACGATTATCGATACTTCGTGTTCCTGCGCGCGCCAAAATAACCAACGCCCGCCATTCTTAACACCGGTGTGTCTTTGAATAACCATACCGCCCGCGTTTTCTGCATTGGGTTTCGCCCCGATAAAAAGCGCGTCGAGGACGCTGCTTTTCCCACAACCATTCGGCCCGACGAGCACGACCAACGGCGTGAGCTCCTCGATCTTCCCTTCACGGATTCCGCGGAATCGGGCTATTTCAATCGAGCTGATCACGGCACAGCTCCTTATCTTCTGGCAAAATGGCTTGGGCCCAATCATGGGTAATCAAGCCACGGTTGGGCAAAACCTCGAACAGTTTCCCCTGAAACATAGCACGAAGTCCCAAGCCCGCCAAGCCCGGTACTGACCACGGTGGCCGGCGGGGCGGCCTGACTCCAACTTGGTCTACCGAAAAGGGAATTGGCGGCGTAAAATGGCCGCGGCCAAGTGATTGTATAACGTCCCCCTCCCATACCGGAGATTCGCATGAAAACCCTGCTCACCGAGGAAGAAATTCGCCAAGGCATCCGGCGGTTGGCCGACGAGATCCAAAAACACTATCAGGGGCGGCCGTTGACGCTGGTCGGGGTGTTGATCGGCAGCGTGATGTTGTTGGCCGACCTGATCCGCCTGCTGGACATGCCCTTGCGGGCCGAGCTAATCCAGGCCAGACGCGATTTGCGAGGGATGGAATCGGGGCCGCCGGTGATCGATCTGAGCGTGCTCTCCTCCGACGTCCAAGGGCGCAACGTGCTGCTGGTCGACGACATTTTCGCCACCGGCCGGACACTCTGGGAGTTGATTCCGCAGATCGACGAGCTTGGGCCCGCCAGCGTGCGCAGCGCCGTATTGCTGCGAAAGCAAGGACGCGGCGAGGTGCCGCTAAAGCCCGACTTCATCGGATTCGACATTCCCGACGTGTTCGTCGTCGGCTATGGCCTCGACTACCGCGATCGGTACCGTAACCTGCCGTATCTGGCGGCCCTGGAGGCGGCAGAGATGGACGAAGGGGCGCCCCGGTGAAGCCGTTGCGGCTGGTGATCGTAACGCAGCGGTTCTGGCCGTCGGTGGGCGGTGCCGAGAATCTGCTGGGTAATCTGGCCGCGGGACTCGCCGCGGATGGCTGCCGGGTGACCCTTCTCACGGCTCGCTGGCGGCCCGCCTGGCCCGAGGAAATCTGCTTCCACGAAGTGTCGGTGATCCGTCTGTCGCCGCCGCCTGAAGAAGGCTGGCCGACGCTGCGCTACCAGCGGTCGCTGGCCCGCTGGCTCAGACACAACCCGGATCGCTACGACTTGGCGTGTGTCTCGGGGCTAGGGCATGATGCGTATGCTACGCTGTGCGCCGTGCGAGGGCGGGTGCCGGTGGTCTTGCGTGCCGAGCGTGCCGGCAGCCGCGGCGACTGCCTTTGGCAACAGCAGGCGACCTGTGGCCGGCGGATCCGCAAACGATGCCTGCAGGCGGCCGCACTGATCGCGCCGAGCGAGACGATACAGCGGGAATTGCAGGCGGCCGGCTATCCCGTGGCACGCATTCACTACGCTCCCAACGGCGTTGCACTGCCCTCGCCGCGCACGGCCGCCGGCAGGGCCGCCGCCCGGTCGGTACTGGCCGAAACGGACGCTGTGCTGCGTATGCCCGAAGGGGCGCCTCTGGTCTTATGCGTCGGGTCCTTTCACCGGCACCAAGGGTTAAAGCTGCTGTCGGCATGGAAACCGCTTGCCGCCCGCTGGCCCGGCGCCCGGCTGTGGCTGGCCGGCGACGGCCCAGACCGGGCGGCACTGCAAGCGGCTATCGAGGATCTGAATTTGTCCGGCCGGGCAGTGCTGATCGGGGTGTTCGATGGCGTGGATGAGTTGCTCTCTGCGGCCGACTTGTTCGTCATGCCGTCGCCCGAGGCGGCCGAGTCGCTGTCGCTGCTGGAAGCCATGGCCGCGGGGCTGCCGATCGTGGCCGCCGGCGCCGGGGATAACCATGCACGGATTGCCGACGGGTACCAGGGGCTCTTGGTGCCGGCCGAGGATGCCGCGGCGATGTCGGCGGCGATCCATCGTCTGCTGGACCGCCGAGACTTGGCCGCCCGGCTGGGCGCGGCCGCTCGTCAGCGCGCCGCCCAGTCTTCTCTTGCCAGGATGGTCGAGCAACATCTAACATTGTTCGAGCAAGTGATCGCCGCAGAGCGATAGAAAGAGAAAAGGGGTCAGAACTGTTTTTCCGGTTCGCCGAGGTGCCAGACCACACGCTGCCACTAGAAAAACAGTTCTGACCCCTTTTCTCCCGTAGGAGGATTCGTGAAAAGACGGATTTTGCACATCGTCCCATCGCTCGTGTTGGCTGGGGCCGAAAAGCAGATGAGCCTGCTCGCCCGGGGGCTGCCGTCAGAGGAATTCGAGGTGCACGTCTGCGCGCTTCGGCAGGGGGGCCTGTTGCTGGCTGAACTGGCGGCAGCGGACGTGCCGACCACCGTCATCGGTGCGCGGTGGGCGCTCGATCCGCAGGCCTATTGGCGGCTGCAACGCTACGTAGCGCGACTTCGCCCCGAGCTGATTCACACCTGGAGATTCGCGGCCGATCTCTACGGGCACGCGGCGGGCATGGCCTGGGGGGTGAAACACTTCGTCATCGACCGGCGCGCAGCGGAGCATCGCAAAGGCTTGTTGGAGTCGGCCGTGGATCGTTCCATCGCCCGGCGCAGTTCGCGAATCGTCGTCAGTAGCCCGCAGATACGTGATCGCTATGTGCGTCACGGGCTGCCCGCCGAAAAAGTGTGGGTGATTCCCCACGGCGTGGCCGCCGCCCAACCATCGTGTAGTACGCGGCGGCAGTTGCTGGCCAAATTGGGACTGCCTCAGCAGAGCCGCCTGGTCGGATTGGTCGGGGGCCTCTGGCCGCGGAAACGGATCAAGGACGCCATCTGGGTGGCCGATCTGTTGAAAGTGATCCGCGACGACGTCCATCTGCTCATCATCGGTGACGGTCCTCACCGCGACCGCCTGCGAAAATTCCGCGACCAGGTAGTCATCCGCGACAAGGTCCATTTCCTCGGCGAGCGGGCCGACGTGCCGTGCCTGCTGCCGCATCTGGATGTGTTCTGGTCGACCAGTGCGCGCGAAGGTCAGTCTGTTGCGATCCTGGAGGCCATGGCGGCCGGCGTGCCGATCGTGGCCACCGATATCCCCGGCACCCGCGAGTTGGTCATCCAGGAAGCGACCGGCTATATGGTGCCCGTCGGCGACCGTGCGGCCTTCACCCGCTGGACCGACAAGCTCTTGAACGACGCCGCGTTGGGCCGGCGGCTGGGCCAGGCCGGCCAGCAGCGGGCGCTCAGCGAGTTTAGCGCGCAGAAGATGATCGAGCGCCATGTGGAAATGTACCGGGAGTTGCTGGGGTGAGATATGGAGCGGAAGTGTTTAATGCGATAAGATTTTGACACGCCCCCTCCTTCAGTGGCTTGATTAAGGGACGTGCCAGGGTTAGACTTGCACCAGGACAGAGGAGTTGAGCAATGGCCAAGCTGACCCGACGGCTGATTGCCCAGTCGCGGGTCATTGCCAAAGGCCAACGCATCCGGGACATCCAACGCTTGGTCGAGACCTACGGCGGTCAGAAATCAAAGTGGGTCAAGAAGAGCAGTCCGCATTTTGAGATCGGCGGTCATCAGTACGAATATCATTGGTACGAGCATCCCGGCATTGGGCGCGTGGAACTCCAGCGAAAGCAGGTCAATAGTTTATGATTGTGAAGTTGCGACGCAAAGATAAACGCTATCCCGACCTGACGCTCCAACAGCCCTATGCGGTGATTGGGATCGAAGCCGGCGATTTGCGAATCTTGAATGATCAAGGTCGGCCTTATCTGTATCCGTCCAGCCTCTTCAAGGTCGTTGATCCTCGCGAGCCGGATGATTGGGTCACCGAGTTTGGCGAGGACGGTGAACGATATGCCTATCCACCCCCCTTCAATCGCAGCGGGTTCTTCGAAGACTTCTTCGACGGGAAAGCGGAAACGGTAGCCATTTTTTGGCATGCGGTCAACCAACGCCTGGCGACCGCGGCACCCACGGTGTCATCCTTATGAAGAAGCAGACCCCACGGTGACGCTTGAACTGCTATGGAAATCGTCAGCGTGCCCACGATAGGACATGAACCAACCGCCGATAAAATCTGGAATCGGCTGGATGGATGCACTTTTCGATCTGTGCGTCCAGTTTCTCTTGTGGTTGGCCGACCTGTTGGGCGTGAGCTACAACGCGATCAACATCTGGATCTTCTGCATCATCTGGCCGGCATTCACGTTGTTGCTGCTTGGGATCATCATCAGACAGGCCGCCGTGCTGAGACGACTGAAACGAGAGCTGAGCAGACATATTGAGCGCAAACAAGCGGCTGAACCAAGAGTCATCGGCAGACCTCCAGACCGGTTATAACAAGCACCTCGTCCAACGCACGCAGGGGCTTTGTGGAGAAGACTCACATGGGAAGAATTCGCCAAATGATGAGCGTTGACGGACGCGAGTGCTGGACCATGTCCGGCGGCTCGATCTGAAATGAGGCGGAGCGTAAAGCGGCAACGCGCTCGCCCTGATCCTCTCCTAGTCTTTGGCGAGGCTTCTACCCATGCTGGACGCGCAAGCGGCCGCTGGCGCCTGGCTTGGGGAACGAGACGGTCGTCTCCCGGCTGCCGCAAAGCCAGCGGACGCCCACGCGCCCCTCGTTCTCGATGCGCTGGGCCGACCACGCTGGGCGTTTGCCGGCCCGATAGGGAACCAGCACCGTGAGCATGGCGAGTTGCCGGCATTTATCCCGCGTGCCCGCCTCGACATGCCACTGATTGGGAAACTCCCGGTCGGGCGGCGGCTGGAAGCCATCCCACTGCCGCAGCCCGAGCGGCACCGCGGCAAGGTACTGCACGTCGACCCCCGCCTTGGGCTGCTCCACGCTCAGCCGCAACTGCCGCTCATCCAGCTCGAATGGCTTCAGTGCGTGCAACATGAACTGGAACGTCGCCGGCTGCTGGGCTTCCAAATCATCGTAAAGCACGATCAGCGGAGCATCATTTCCCGATCCGTCGGGCTTCACGAAGGCGACGTGCCGGCGGAATCGCGTCAGCCGGCCGCCGTAGGCCGCCGTTGCATCGCCGACCACGTAATCCCACTGCGGCGTGAACTCAAACTGCGCAATGCGGCCGTGCGGGGCGGCGCTGTGCTTGATCTGTCCTTCGCCGTCGACCAACACGCCGTTTTGGGCCAGGGTGCTATGGACCCACTGGTAGTGGAACTTGCTGCCGTGCAGGTCGCGGTAGACGCATGCCGGCAGGAGCGATTCACCATAGGCGTTGAGTTGGAAGGTGTTGTGCGGATTGTGCCCATGGCTTTGCGTGCCGAACGGACTGGATTTGAACAACAAGTGCACGTCGTCGCGGCTATCCAGCAGCGTGGTGTGCAGGCTCGCCACGCCAATGCCGCGAAACACCTTCGACGGCGGCAGATCCGTAGGCGGCTTGGCGGTCGGCAGCGGCGGCAGGTTGGCCGCGTACAAAAAGCCGAGAATCCCCCCTTGCCCCCTCATTTCCCACTGCTCGGTCCACCAGCGCCAATAGGCCGCGTGCGCGCCGTCGGGCTGCTGGCCCTTCATGCGGATGTGGTAATCCATAAAGCCGCCCACGCCGCTGGAGGGCGGGCGGTACGAAAGGTCGCCGAAGCCGCTGTTGGGCGAGCCGGGCGGGGTGATGTACAGCGGGTAGTCGCCCACGTGGGCGAAAAACGGCTTCTTCAGGCCATCGATGCCCAAGGCCGATTGTGCCACCTCAAGCCACCACACCGCCTTCGACATGTAGCTGTTCCAGTAGCTCACGCCCTCGTGCCAGCCGCCGTCGTCGTCGGCCCAAACCGGGTAGCAGCCGAAAAACTTGTTGACCGCGTAATCCAGCCAGGTCTCGGCCTCGGGAATCTCCCCCAGGAAAGCGATGCCGGCTTCGCCGATCTTGTGCCAGATCCGGTTGCCGTGGCTGCTGTAGGGCGAATTGAGATGACCCGTGCCCCGGCCCACCTCGCCGCTTTGCCAGGCATCGCTGATGCGGCGCAAGGTGATGGCGCAAATCTTCTCGCGCTCGGCGGGCGTGAACATGTCGTGCGTCCAATCATACGCCCGCGCCGGACGATAGAGCATCACCTTGCCGGCCTCGCAGTTCAGCGCGAAATTCGTCGGGCCGTCGGGGTTCCACGAGGCCAGGTGCAGGACCCATTTCCGCGCCGCCTCGCCATACTTCGGCTGCTGCGTCATCAAGTAGACGAAGGCCAGCGTCTCGGCTTCTGTGCAGGCCCTTTGGGTCTGCTCGCGATTGGGCCACCAGTACTTCACCGCCTCCTTGTCTTCCTTCTTTCGGGCTGATCCCATGTGCGTGGGCTCGGGCGTGGGGCCGGAGCGGATGATGCGATCGGCCTCGGCTTGCAGCTTTTGGAAGTTCTCCGCCAGTTTCCCGGCGGCCAATTCCCGCAGGCGCGGGAGATCTTCCGGCCGGAGAAACAGCCGCGGATGCCCGCTCGGCACGCGCGCAAGCTGCTGTGCCCGCGTCGGCATCGGCAACTCGGCGACGTCGGCCGGCACCGTGACGGCACGCACGGCGCTCCAGTCGGACTGCTTTCCATCCTTCGTCTGGTAGCGGTAGTGCCAGTAGTACGTGCCCGGGGCGAACGGCGTGTGATGCGTGTAGGTGTTCCACACGAAGCCGGCGGCCGCCACCGCATCGCTAAAATCCTTCCGGGTCGCCCATTGGATCGTGTAGCTCTGGGCCTCTTTTTCGTGAAGCCAAATGAACGACGGCGGATTGAGCGCTACCGTCGAGCCGTCGGCGGGTCGATAGCCCACTTCCCCCGGGTTGGGTGCACGGTTCGAGATGTGCGGCTCCGCTGCCTTGACATCCGGCGGCAACGCACACAAGCTGCTCAGCAACAAGACGGCCGTACTGATGCGAATCGTGGCAGACATCAATCGATCCTCAGTGGTTAGATCCTCGCCCGATGATCACGGCCCGGCCAGGAATCGGACGCAGCCCTCAGGCGGGAGGATGGTGGGTGACATACAGGTGGGTGTCGCGTCGCGTCGCAATCGGGCACGGGCGGTCCTCTGCCGCTGCAACCCATTATGCATGAAAACCGCGGATCTTCAAGCAGCACGGCGACGATTCCCGGAAAAAGAGCTGGCGACGGGTTTGCCCCTCGTTCCCACGCTCCGCGTGGGAACGGACCATCCGTGACGCTCTGCGTCGCCCGTTGCCTCGTGATTCCCAAGCAGACCTTCGCGGAAAAGTGGGTTCCCACGCGGAGCGTGGGAACCAGAGCAGAACGGGGCGATAAAGCTGCCGCTGCCCTCGCTGACGTGGCCGGCCTGTTGTGGACGCTCAGCGGCTGTTGTATCCTGTCGATGAACTGGAAAGGTGACTTCCAGGGGGTCGCCAAACAGCACACCGTTTCAAGGAGAAGCCATGAGCATCGCGTCTGCCCTTTGTCGGTCGTTTGGTCTCGCGGTTCTGTCAACTGCTGTTCTGGGATGCGTGATCGCGGCGGCAGCGGCCGAGGATCTGACCATGGAGGTTCAGCGCGACGCCATCAATCTCAACGGCCCTTGGCAGAGCCTGCCGGACCACGAAGATGCCCCGATCTGGCAACCGGAGACGGGCGACCAGCTCACCGGCTGGCAGCCGACCGAAGTGCCCGGTCCCCTACTGAAAGGTCTTGCTTCCAAGGAGCAGCAGGGGGTCAAGTGTGTCTGGGCCAGGCGCGAGTTCGCAGTTGATGCGGTGCAGGCATCGCGATTGGCCGTGCTGAAATGGAACGGCATCCGCTTTGGGCCCACGATCTGGATCAATGGGCAGAAGGTGGCGGCCCACACGGCCGTCGGCCCGGCGACGTACCTGCTGCCGCCGGGTTTGCTCAAGGAGGGCGTCAACCGGATCGTCGTTCGCGCGCCCGGCTGGGCCGGCGTGATGAAGTCGAAGTCGGGTTATCCGCTGATCCCCACGGGCGCTAGCACACAAAGCTGGGGATCGAAGATGGCCGCCATCTTCGACGACATTTGGGTCGAGTTCTACCAGCGGGCCTACATGAAGTGGCTGCTGGCGATGCCCAGTTTGAAGCGGCAGCAAGTGGTCGTCCGCATCTGGTTCGACTCGGCCGTCGACCTGCCCGACGCAATCGACCTTCAGGCAACGCTTCAGCCACCCGAGGCGGCGGGCGTGCAGCCGAGCACCATGAGAATCACGGGCGCGAAGCTTCATCAGCGCGGACAGTCGGTGGATTTCACCATTCCCATCCAAGGGCCTCTGCCCTGGACACCCCAAACGCCGCACTTGTATACGCTGAAGATTTCCGCCGAGGCGTCCGGCCAGGCGTGCGACGCGGCCCAGTTCCGCTTCGGCATGCGCGAGATCGCCGTAGCGGACGGTCATTACCGCCTCAATGGCAAGCCGTTTTGGCTCCGCGGATCGAACATGGTCAACGAATGGCACTGGAGCAAGAGCTACACCGAGAACGTCCAGCGGTACCTGGTCGACGAGGCCCGGCTGATGAACCTGGGCTGCTTCCGCACGCACACGCAGCCGCCGGTGGCCCGCTGGTGCAACGTCGCCGACGAAAACGGCATGCTGTTTTTGGCCGAGATGCCGGTGCTGTTCAACTTCGCCAATTTTCGCTTTACCGAGGAGGAGTGGAAGATCTGGCACGCCAATGCCCTGCTGGATGCCACCGGCTGGGTTACCAAGCTGTGGAACCATCCGTCGGTGATTACCTGGGTGCTCTCGAACGAATCGACCCAGAACGACGATTGGGAGGCCGGCGAGTATTATCAGCACGTTGTCTCGCTCGACCCAACCCGGCCGCCGATGCGCTCGGCCGGCCGTAAGGGCACGGCCAAGACGCTGGACATCCACACCTGCGGCAACATCGCACGCGGGCCGGAGGGCTGGGCAATCCAGGCGTGCCGCGCCGAGGCCGAAAAAAAGGATCCCACGCGGACGCTCGGCAACAGCGAATACATGAACTTCTACACCAGGGGGTCGCAATGCCTTCGCTGGTTCGGCCAAGACGGATTGGCCGACGAGTCGTTCGTGTTCTACTCGCAGTTGTGCCTGGAGCACACCGAGGCCATGCGCCGACTGCGGTTCGACTTGATCCTGCCTTACATGTACGCCGGCTGGACGAGCTTCGGCCGCGAGCCGGGCACGCGGACCTGGCGCGACCCGTATCCCACGCCCATGGCCGCCAGCCTGCACTCGTGCATGGCGCCGGTGCTGGCCAGCCTCGACCTGTTCGACGCCAATTATGTCGCCGGCAGCGAGGTATCCACACCGCTGTGGCTGATCAACGAATTGCAGCAGGATGTGCCGGCGACGATCACGCTTTACGTCACGCCCCACAATCCGCTGTTCCTGCCGGATGAGAAGGCGGTCTCGGCCGCCGTCAGCCGCCAATCGCTGCCAAGGACCCTCCGGGCCAACGCAGTTGCCACGGAGCAGATCTGCTGGAAGGTGCCCGAGCAGCCGGGCACCTACTTCGTGGCGGCCGTGCTGACGCGTGACGGCGAAAGGCCGGTGGTCTCGCAGCGGGAAATCCGCGCAATTGTCGCCCCCTCGCCCGCCCAGCGACTCAAGGGACGCAAACTAATCGTCCTCGGCGCGGATCCGGCGGGCGTGAAATGGTTGGAAGACCACGGCGCCGAGGTTGCCACTTCGGTCGCCCAAGAGAAGCTCGATGCGCTGGCTGTGGTGGTGTGGAATGCCGAGCATGCCAGCAGGGAACGGTCAGCGGCTTCAGCGATTCGCCAATACGTCCAGGACGGCGGACGGCTGATCATCCTCGACCATCGCCGCTGGAGTTGGCCGGAGTTGATCGACTTGAAAGTCACCGACATGGGCTCGGCCCCCGATGTGCCCACATCCCGAGCTTTCCCGTGCACGGGCATGGTAAACCACCCGCTGCTGGCAGGTTTATCCCCGGAGGCCCTGCGGCGCTGGAACGGTCTGCCGGGCACGGTCGCCAGCAGTTGCCTGGCGGCAGATATCGCTGAAGGTCAGCCCATTCTGTGGGCCGATAGTCCCGGAAAAATCGTGGCCATGAGGATCCCCAAAGGAAAGGGCGAGATCCTGGTGTGTCTGCTGGAGGCGAAACGGCGTCTGCAAGGCGAGGCCTACGACCCGGCCGCCGTGCAGATCCTGCTGAATCTGCTCGTACCACCGGAGAATACGTAAGAGGTATCCACGAAGACAAGGAGATGAAGATGTTTGTGTCACGTATTGCGTTGCTGGCATGCTGCATTTGGCAGGGCACGGTGGTGCTGTGGGCCGGCCAGCCGGCCGAAGCGCTCCGGCCGCCGGCAGTGCCGCTGGTGGTTTGCGATCCGTACTTCAGCATCTGGTCTCCCAGCGACCGGCTGACCGATAGCGTGACGATGCATTGGACAGGCAAGCCGCAGGCCCTGGCGTCGATGGTTCGCGTCGATGGGCAGCCGTGGCGGCTGATGGGCCTCGCCCGCTCGCTGCGCGTGGACGCGCCGAATGCCGAGCAAAAGCGCGTCAAAGTCTCGCCCACGTGTACCGAGTATCTTTTCGAGGCCGGCGGCGTGGAAGTCAGCATGATGTTCCTCACGCCGGCCCTGCCGGACGACCTGGACGTGCTCTCCTGGCCGGTCACCTACGTGCAATGGGACGTTCGCTCGCAGGACGGCAAGCCCCACGAAGTATCGCTGTATTTCGACGCCTCGGCCGAAGTGGCGGTCAACACGCCCGATCAACAGGTTACATGGGAGCGGCCGAAGATTGCTGGGTCGCCACAGCTTACGGCGATGCGCGTAGGTACGGTCGATCAGCCGGTGCTCGAAAAAGACGGCGACGACCTGCGGATCGACTGGGGCTACTTCTACGTTGCCGTGCCAGAAGGTGAAGGCGTGTCGACCGCCATTGGCCCGGAACGGGCCCTCAGCACCGCCTTCATCAAAGGTACGCCGCTGCCCAAGGACGATGTGCGCAAGCCCAAGACCGTGGACCGCAACTGGCCGGTCCTGGCGTGCCAGTTCGATTTGGGCAAACTGGCCGCAGACGGCAAAGGCAACTCGCCAGCCGCGAGCCGCCACGTGATTCTCGCGTACGATGATCTTTACTCGATCGAATACCTCGGCACGAAGCTGCGGCCCTATTGGCGGCGGAATCGCACCGAGGGGACCGACCTGCTGCGCGAGGCCGAGACGCGGTTGCCGGAGTTGGCCGAACGCGCTCGTGCCTTCGACGAGGCGCTGCTGGCCGATTGCCGCCGCGTGGGCGGCCCGCGGTATGCGGATCTCTGCGGGCTGGCCTATCGCCAGGCCATCGCCGGTCACAAGTTGGCGGCTTTTCCCAAGGGCGAGCCGCTGCTGTTTCCCAAGGAATGCTTCAGCAACGGCTGCATCGGCACGGTCGATGTGATTTATCCGGCTGCGCCGTTGTTCATGTTGCTCAGCAATGATCTGCTTAAAGCGTTGGTTCGGCCGGTGATGGATTATGCGGCCTCCGGCCGCTGGCATTTTCCCTTCGCCCCGCACGACCTGGGCCGCTATCCCAAGGCCAACGGGCAGGTGTACGGCGGCGGCGAAAAGACGGAAGAGCGGCAGATGCCCGTGGAAGAGTCGGGCAACATGCTCATTCTGGCGGCGGCGATCGCGAAAATCGACGGCAACATCGACTTCGCCAAGCTGTACTGGCCGCTCTGGAAGCGGTGGGCGGAATACCTGAAGGAGAAAGGGCTCGACCCGGAGAATCAACTCTGCACCGACGACTTCGCCGGCCACCTGGCTCATAACGTCAACCTCTCGGTCAAGGCGATCGAGGCCTTGGGGGCCTACGCGCTGCTGGCCGACATGGCGGGCAACAAGGAGGAGGCCGCGGCCTACCGGCGCACTGCTGAGTCGTTCGCACGGCAATGGATGAAAATGGCCGACGACGGCGACCATTTCCGGCTGGCCTTCGACAAGCCCGGCACGTGGAGCCAGAAGTATAATCTGGTCTGGGATACAGTGCTCGGGCTGAAACTGTTCCCGGCCGAGGTCGCGCGGAAGGAAATCGCCTTCTACAAGACGAGGCTCAATCGCTTTGGCCTGCCGCTGGACAATCGCTCGCTCTACACCAAGACCGACTGGGAGGTCTGGACGGCCGCGCTGGCCGATTCGCGCGAAGACTTCGAGTGGCTGATGGGCCCGGTGTACGCCTTCGTGAACCACACGCCGCAACGAGTGCCGCTGACGGATTGGTACTGGACCCACGATGCCGCCCGCAAAGGTTTCCAGGCTCGTCCGGTGATCGGCGGCGTGTTCATCAAGCTCTTAAGTGACCCGGCCGTGTGGTCGAAATGGTCGCAAGGCGCCCGCAAGCGAGGATGAATGCCCCGCCCAGGGCTCCCACCGATCCGTGCACACCTGAGAGCATACGGTTCCTCGGGTCATGGTTTCGCTCCTTGACGATCGTCGGTTTGTTCTCGGTGTGCGCTCGATCGAGCTTGCACGGGTAGCCGCTGGAGGGCCCGCTCGTAATCGGCCGGGCTGTTCAGGTTGGTCAAACTCTCGAGCAAGGGGTCCACGTCGGCGAGTTCCTCGGGGAGGATGCGCCGCGTGCGAATGCGATCCAGCAGGTCCGCAGTGCGGAGCCGATCGGCAGCCAGCAGCTCCTCAATGGGCCGCAGAACGCTGAGCCGGTAGGCGCCCAGCAAGGGGTGGTCGCGTCCGGCGACATGGGGCACGGCGGCATCGTACTCGGCCAGGAGTTCGACCACCCGGCTCACCAAGGGAGGATGCAACAGTGGAACATCGCACGCGGCGACAAAGGCCACCTGCGCCAGGCCGGCCAGGGCGCGCAGTCCGGCGGCCACTGCCTCCAACGGCCCCCGGTCCGGCCGGTCATCGTGGACGATCGCCACTTGGGCCGGGAGTTCGGGCAGTATTTGGCCACGGGCTGCAACCACCACGATCGGCTGCACGGCTTCGCCGACGAGACGAACCACTCGCTGCAACAGCAACTCCGGGCCGAACGGCAGCAGGGCCTTCGATCGGCCCATCCGCCGGCTGCTGCCTCCACACAGCACAATTCCCGCGGCACTCATGCTGCACTTGAAGTAGACGCGACGTGATCTCTCACGGAAGATACCAGTATGGGCCTGTTGGCGTTGCTGAGCAAGTGATTGTGCGTCGGCAGCGCGGGCGCTCGAGGGCTTGGTCGCCGCTCGCTATAATCGGCTTTAAGGCACCGCCCGTATTCAACGCTTTCAGGGAGACCGAGCAGCCATGGCACGGAAATCAAAGACACAAGCAGCCGTCGCATTGCCGAAGACCTTTCGAGCCTTTACCCAGAAATTCCCGGCAGTTGCCGAGGCTCACGAGTTGATCGGCAAGACCGTCGACCGACTCGGCCCGCTGGACCGCAAAACGTGCGAACTCATCAAGATCGGCATCTCGCTGGGGGCGAGCTTGGAGTCGGCGACGAAAAGCCACGTGCGCCGGGCCTTGGAGCAAGGCGCCGCGGTGGCCGAGGTG
>Ga0315289_10003385_pt1 | contig 24212 bp, 29 predicted proteins | sample YL17G11_40_MG_FD_203452 | JGI IMG/M metagenome (GOLD analysis project Ga0315289, IMG submission 203452) | Sediment microbial communities from Yellowstone Lake, YNP, Wyoming, USA - YL17G11_40 | ecosystem: Environmental > Aquatic > Freshwater > Lake > Sediment | place: USA: Wyoming | collected...
CCGAAAATAAGAACCAAAATCAGTAAAGCAAGCAAAATCAGGTAAAGAAATAGGGAGAAACTCCGAATATTCCGGTAATCTAAAAAAGTCAAAAGAAAAGCCACCGCCAGCCCCAAAAGCACATAAATAATTTGGGAAATCATCAGGAGCGGTCGGGTAGAATAAGTGACGGAAAAAATAATCACCACCCCAAAGATAGTAAGTAGAAATGGGATAAGATATAAAGTCCAGTCAACTCCCAAAGGAAGACGAAACTTCGTTAGTTTCATTTTTTGGCAATCCCCAGCCAGATTTCTTGACTGTCGATAGTATAATCACCTGATTCAGCCACTTCTTGACGACTATTCATAAGTTCAGTATTGGTATTTTTCTCGATTTCATCTTTAAATTTTTCCATAATTTTTTCAAGCTTTTGATCCCCCTGATAGAATAAACTCACTTTTTCGCCGGCCTCTAAACCGGCTTTTTTTCGGAAGTCTTGAATAAGACGGATGATATCCCGCAGTCTGCCTTTTTCTTGAAGCTCGGGAGTGATAGTCGTCTCAAGCTCAATTTCTTTTCCTTGCGCCACTTCTAGGACATTTAGTTCATCCTTTAAAATCTCTTTTAACTCTTCTTTTAATTTTTGGGGAATTTTGATTTTTGCCAAAGGTTGACGAAGACGAATCCCCTTTTCGGCGCGAATGGCATGACCGGTTTCGGCAATTTTTCTGATTTTAGCCATCTCATCCAAAAGGCGCTCATCGATTTCGCCGGCTTGGGGATATTCGCAAAGATGGACAGATTCTGGCTCACCCTCTTGGCGAAGATTTTGAAAAATTTCTTCAGCCAAAAAAGGCGTAAAGGGAGCCAAAATTTTTGTTATCTCCATCAAAACTTGATAGAAAGTCGAATAAAATTCTTTGCCGCGACGCTTGCGACTGCGCCGCAGATACCAAGTTGAAAGATCCTCAACCACAAATGATTCGATGATTTTCGAAGCCGGCTGCGGTTGAAACTTATCCAAGTTCTCACTTACCTCGCTAATAACTTTGTTTAATCTGGACATAATCCATCGGTCCAAAATATGTAACGATTTAATATTTTTGACTTTCCATTGGTCAATATTGGCGTAAGTTACGAAAAAGGAATAAACGTTTTTAAAAATCAAAATAAATCGGCGATAAATTTCTTCACCGGCTTTATAGCTAAAATTCAAATTTTCGTAAGGGTTTGCGGTTGCAAAGAGCCAACGCATGACATCGACGCCCATAATTTCCGCTGCCTCATCAAACCAAATGGCATTACCTTTGGATTTATGCATTTCTTCGCCTTTTTCATCTCTTACCAAAGCGTACCCTAATACATTCTTAAAAGGCCGAGAATCTTCTAAAACACTACTCATGGCAATCAGGCAGTAAAACCAATTTTTAAATTGACCTGGAAAGGATTCACAAATAAAATCGGCTGGATACCAATCCTCCCAAAAACTTTTATCTTCAAAATATTTTAGGGTCGAAAAAGGCACAATCCCCGCATCAAGCCAAGGATTGCCGACATCGGGAATTCGGGAAGCCTTCTTACCGCATTCCGAACATTTAATTTTTACTTTGTCTATCCATGGGCGATGAGGACTATGATTTTCGAACTGCTCCCAGCCCTCAATGGCTCTCGTTTTTAACTCTTCTTTTGAGCCAATAACTTCAAAATGACCATTTTGACATTCATAAATTGGTAAAGCCAGCCCCCAGTAGCGTTTTTTAGAAATCAGCCAATCTTGCATATTTTTGAGCCAATCAAGCTCTCTCTCTAAACCAAAAGACGGCAACCACTTAATATTTTTAGTAATTGCCATCAAGCTCTGACGAAGCTCTTTCATCGAAATATACCATTCGTCAACCACCCGCCAAACAAGTTCAGTTTTGCAGCGCCAACAAAAAGGATAGCGGTGACGATAATTTTCGGTTTTGAAAAAGTATCTTCCATTTTCGTAAGACTTAAGATAATCCAAAAGAATCTCCGGATTTTCCTTGACATTCTTGCCAGAAAATTGCCCCATCCCAGCCAAATAAAAACCTTCTTCATTGATAACTTCGATCACTGGTAAATTAAATTTTATTCCCAATTTGTAATCCTCGCTTCCTGCGCCCGGCGCAAGATGAACAATTCCTGTTCCTTCATCAGCCGTGACTAATTCTTTGGCGGAAACTACCTGATGAAAAGTCTCGGGTCGCTCTTCCTGGGCTTTCTTGACCCGCTCAAGCCCGTCAAAGGGACCCCGATATCGCCAGCCCAAAAGCTCTCTGCCCCTCAATTCTTTAACCAATCGAAAACTCGGATCTAAAATTTTAGGGGCTAAACTGATCAGCAAAATTAAACTTTCTTGGTTATTTTTAAATAGGCCATACTTTAATTCAGGATTAATAGCTAAAGCAACATTGGCCGGGATTGTCCAAGGAGTGGTGGTCCAGACCAAAAACGAAGTCTTGGGTTTATCACCAACTGGCAATTTGAAATAAACGGCCTCGTGAGTAATCTCTTGATATTCTTCGGTTAAAATTTCGTGTTGGGAAATTGCGGTGCCGCAACGGGGACACCAGGGGACGCTGTCTCGGCCCTTGTAGAGATAGCCTTTTTTAAAACACTCTTTTAAAAAATGCCAAATAGCATAATTGTTCTCATCGGACATCGTGTAATAGGAATTTTCCCAATCCATCCACTGCCCCAAACGGATTGACTGTTTGGTTTGAATTTTGGAATATTTTAGAACTCTCTCTTTGCATTTATTGACGAATTTCTCGATGCCGTATTTCTCAATATCTTTTTTCGTCTTAAAGCCTAATTCTTTCTCAACTTCCACTTCCACCCAAAGTCCTTGACAATCAAAACCGTTCTGATAGCGTTCATCAAATCCCTGCATCGCTTTGTATCTTTGAAAAAGATCTTTGTAAGTTCTTCCCCACGCATGATGAACGCCCATCGGATTATTGGCGGTAAGCGGTCCATCTAAAAAAGACCATCTTTTTTTGCCGTGATTTTTTCGGCTCCTTTTTTCAAAAATCTTCTTTTCCTGCCAAAAAGAAAGGATTTGGTGTTCTTTTTCGGCTAAATTTTCCGTTGGCTTAATTTCTTTAAAACTCATCTTTAAAACCTGTTAAATCTAATAAATATTATGCGGTCGCATTTTTTTAATTAGATTTCTCTCCTGTCAATTGCCTCATTTACTAATTTGTCAGCTATTTTATTCTGCTCTCGCGGAATATATTTAAAACTCACTTTGCCCCCCAGCTCCATCACCAAATCACGAATTTGCCAAAAAAGAGGTTTTAGGTCCTCGTTTTTAATTTTATATCTTTGATTTAATTGTTCAACCACCAGTTCCGAGTCCAAAAAAAACTCAATCTCCAAATTATCGCCATTTCCAATTCGACCGTTTCCCTGCATACCCGGTATGTGGTTAGGAAGGTTAGCTACCCACTTCAGGGCTTCAATCACCGCCTTGTATTCTGCTTGGTTATTGGTGGCAATACCGATGTATTTGGAGATTTTCTTTATGTTTCGGATTTCGGATTTCGAATTTCGGATTTCCACGGCAACGCCAATCCCTGCCGGTCCAGGATTTCCCCTCGCCCCGCCATCAGAGTGAATTAAAATTTTATTCATGAGCTCATTATATCAGAATCTGGAAATTAAGGAACCATCGTACCCCAATTTTTAGCCCCAAGAGTAAAAATTTCATAATTATCTACATCGCTTCCGCCATCGTTCACCATGGTGGCGGTATCCTCTTCTAAATGAACTCTTAATTTATAATTTGTTTCTGTGGCACCGTAGATATAATTTTGAGCTCTTAAAACATTGTCATTCGACATATATGTTTTGGTATTTAGAGGGTCTTTGGGAAGAGGAAATAAATAGGTTTGTAAAACAGATGTCAGACTGGTAGTACTACCAGTAGTATCCCAATTTGTGACTTTAATATTTGCTGTCGAAGGATCATTGCATATTCCCGAAAAGCCTCCTGAGATTTCTATCCCACAGATGTTATTACTTTTTACCCAACTTGTACCTGTACTGAATCTCGTTGCCGGGTACACTCCCCCATGAGCATCTCGATACATTTCCAACGCCAGTTGGATCTGGGCTAAATCGGCAACTCTTTTGGCATCTCTCCCCCGCTCGCGGGCTTTGGAGACGCTGACAATCACCAGCGAGGCAATAATAATGATAATGCTGATGACGAGCAAAAGCTCGATAAGGGTGAATCCTTTCGACTCGCTTCGCTCGCTCAGGACAGGACCCCTCGACTTCCCTCGACTACGCTCGGGACAAGCCGCTCGGGGCAGGCCCCGTTCTTTAAATGATTTCATAAACCTCCTTTATTCTTATATTAATAATGTAAAATCTAAAAAGCAAATACTTTTTAATGACGAAATCCGAAACCAGAAATCCGAAAAAATTCCTTAATGCCTAAATTTTGAAATTTATTATTATTTCTTTTCGTCATTCGGATTTTGAGCTTCGTCATTTGTTCTGTCATTCGTCATTCGAATTTTAATCATTCTATCAGGGATTTAGTCATTTTTAATGTCTATCTCACATCCTGCAGTTTGGTCTTCAGCTCCACGCTTTCCGTTCTCGCTCCTTCTTTCCATTCAACTCTCACCCGCACCATTTGGCTGGCAACAGGAGGATGTTGTAATAACAGCCACAACCAAATCCTCGACGCCGGCGGCGGGGTCGCAAATACTGGTTTAGAAACTACTATTACCGAAAGAAAAAACAAAGCAAAGAGGATTAAAATTAAAATTTTCGTTTTGTTCATTTTTGCCCCATTGGCGGCAAAGGTCCAGTTTCAAATTGATAATCTTCGGAACCTTTCCGCAAAGCCTCTGCCATCGCCTTTAATCTTTTTGCCTGAAAATCACTGGCTGGCAGCTTTTTAGCCATTCTTTCGTATTTATAAGCCAAGATTTGATTATTAAGCCAAGGAAATTTATTCTTCAATGGAGTGATTTGATAGAGTGTAAACGAAAACACTACTAATCCAATAAGAAATATACTGATACCAAGGAATGGCTTAAATTTAATATTTGATTTTAACATTATTTTTTATGGTGTCGTAACGGTTCCGGTAACGGTCCATTGAATGGGGACAAAAACAACACCATCTGATCTCAGCATTCCTGTATTATCACTACCATTGGGACTCTTCCATGCTGAAGAATCTCGGACGGCAAAAAACTGCCCCGTACCACCGGTGAAAACACGTTTTAATGAAATATCGGTTTCTGTAATTAATGGGACTCCTTGCCCCCAATCCATATTAGCAACATCACCTAATACTTTTGTAGCCATCCAAGTCTCCGTAAAACCGCTGCTTGCTGCTTTGGTTGTTTCGGTTCTCCCAAATCCCCCGCCGACAAGCCAGACGATTCCGGTTGCTAAAAACAGAAGCAAGCCAACGGTAAAGAACAAATTCTTTCGACTAAACAATCGTCGAATCCCCTTTTTAATTGTAGACATAAGTCTCTCCTTTCTTATTTATTTTTTTAATTGTAGCCATATCTCTTTTTTCTTTTTTACTACCCAATGGTTATTGTGCGGGTGAAGGTGAGGGATGAGCCTGGACGAAATTCATTAGGGTTCAGCCGGGGGCGAAGGCGTAACCCCAGTCTCACAAGTGGAACTGGAACCAAAACATATTATTCGGGTGAAGGTCACGCCGTTTAAGGGAACGTTCCAAGCACCGGCAACACTACTGCTACAGTTGTTGGAATTGGATGGACATTCTTGTAGATTATTGCTGATATCTAAATAATAAACCTTATTCGGGTCTGGGGTGGTTTTGATTGCCCCTGAACCTATGATTTGCCACTTATCCGTCACCAACTCTTTTAATAAATTCGTCGTAAAATCGGCCCGGACCGTGCTCATCCCCTCTTGCGCCAGTCCCGTTGCCTGAAGACGGTGTTTGTTAAGCGTTCCCGAAGCCATAAAATTTCTTTCGATCGCCACTGCCACCACCCCGACCATGACCAAAATAAAAGTGGCGACTAAGACCTCGATTAAAGTAAATCCTTTTGAATTTCTTGCCAGCGTTTTTTTAAACATCGCTTTATTTATTTTAACACCTTTTAAATGGAAATCCGAAATTCGAATGTCGAAATTCGAAACAATATTTAATATCTAATTTTTAAATGACTAAAACTTACTGGGATTTTCTCATAATGGCGCTAAATATTTTCATTAACTGACCTGATTCTTCAACTAATACTTTTCGCTCACTTTCTAAATCCTTATTATTACCTGTGTCAATTAACAACAACCAATACTTGCTTTCTTTCGCTTCTTTACGGCAAATCTTAATTCTCATCACGAAGTCTTTTTTGCTTAAAGCTTCGTTGGCTTCAATATAATTTGCTCCCATCGAGCCAGACGACCTGATAATCTGTTTACCGTCTTCAATGTTTCCGATGGTTTTTGGCAATTTCTTTACGAATAGTCTAACATTCTTGGCAAACCGCAAGGTTCTATCTTCTAAATCATATTGTTTTGAATTTTTAATTTCTGTCATTATGATTTGTTTCGGATTTAGTGCTTCGTGCTTCCGCCTCGGCTCGACCGCCAAGTCGAGACGGGTCGAATTTATCCGCCTTCGGCGGATTAACTCGGTCCTGTCTGGAAGATGGTTAAGTAGTCGCCATCGTGATTGATTTTCCAAGTGCCACCATTTGTTTGACATTCAGATAGTGTCGAACCAATTGCTCCATCACAATATTCTTGATCATGGTCATGATTTACAGTTGCCTTTAGCGTAATTTTATTACCCCGGTAATAGCCGATCCCTTCGATGGTTGTAGTACCTGCAGTAGTACAAATTCGATAATCATACCTTCCCTCAAATGTTGCCGAAGGTAACGGCGGCGGAGAAAGACTGGCCGTTGGGGAGGTTGCTGGCGTAACATTGGGATTTACTCTTACGACCACAGACGGTGTACTACAGGCAGAACTGGGAATAGTCACTGAAGGCAGGGGGTTTGTTGTGCCTATTTCATTTTTATATCTTATCCACCCATCATCAATCGCCGCTTTGGCCAGTTGGTAGGCCTCGGTCGAGTATTCGCTTCGGCGTTGCATCCGAATGTCCGCCATTCCGATTACCCAGGTGGTGATGACGGTAATCAAAAGAAGAACAATAAAAAGAAGGGTGTAGACTAAGGCGTAGCCGGGCTTCTTTTTAAATTTTACATTTTCATTTTGCATTTTGAGATTTGAATTTTGCATTTACAAAGACTTTAGTCTTTGTATGGTCAAATAATCAATCATATATGAAGTCTGAAGGGTAATTTGATTATCATTGGTATATTTCGGATCTTTATCTTTAGCTCTAATGATAATCTTAAGATAAGGCACGTCTAAGCTTGCAGGAGTCCACGTTAGTGTCCCAGAAAATACAAGACCCGCAAGGCTCGGATCAGCATTGGGAGGATCAATAGCCACACTTGTGTCGGTAATTGGTTGATCAAGGTCAGTAGTTGTTGGCCATTGACCACTACAATTATTAACTTTCATATATATTCTGTAATAATTAGGTGGGCTAGTTTTATCTTGTTTTTCTCCAATAAAAGTGCATTGGGTTGAACCGGCTACCTCATTTGCTATCCCTAAAATACCGCCATTAACCTTGAAACCATAGATATCATTGCTACCAATATCAGCAAAATCATTGGCGGAATTCATTTTTTGAGATATCGTATCCATCGTATGCCTTAAACTGGTGGTCAGCATTTTTGTATGAAGGGATTTTGTTTGACCAACCGCCAGATTGACAAAAGCCATTATGATGAGAAAAAGAATGAAAAAGACAAAAACTGCTACCAAAAGTTCGATTAGGGTAAAACCCCTCGACTTCGCTCGGGATAAACCAGATTTTTTAGATGTTTTTGTGTTCATTTTATTCAACAGTCACTAAACCACTATTAATAAAGACCTTGACTTTGTAATTTTCCTGCCCACTCCTGTCTTGAGTATCGGAAACCGTTAAATAAACTTTGTCTTCCGCGCTTCCGCTCGTAATGTCAGTTATTTGCCCAACTTGATTGCTCGATGCCCAAACACTGAAATAGTAATAGGTGGGATTTACTCCACAAGACCCTAACGGAGGACAACGCATATTGCCAGAATCGGGAGGATTATCGGAATTTAAATATACTCCGCCTGGTGCCTTAAAAGAATTTTTCTCCACCTCCACGCCGGTCGTTGAAATATTATAAACTTTAACCACATTTTCCAAACCGGATAGATCGGAAGAATTCCAGGGATAAATCCTGATTTGGATTTTCTGAAGCCCAAAATCGGTATCACTGGGATGTTGGGCATAAGAGACGGCATCGCTGATGACGCTTCTTAACCTATCCGCCGTTGCCTTGACCTGCTTTTTGCTCCGCGAGGCGGAAATGCCGGCGATTGTGCCAACGGTCAAAAGTACGACCAGGCCGATGACAACCATCAGTTCGATTAAAGTAAAACTTCGTTTCAAAAAACTCCTTTTTTGAAATAAATCCAAAATCAGAAATCCGAAAAAATGATTAAATGCTCAAATTATTAAAAATATTATTCTTATGTTTCGTCATTCGACATTTGGGTTTTTGATTTTTTTCTGTCATTCGCCATTCTGATTTCGTCATTTTACTTCTATAGCCCAAATCTCAAAAGGTAAATGTTTATCAATTCCCCTCCCCAGAAAAGCGCGATGAAGGTGCCGACAACCAGAAACGGGGCAAAGGGAATCTGGTCTTTGAGGGTTTTCTGTTTTAAAGCCATCAGAAGTAAACTGACGAGCGACCCCAAGACGAAGGCCCAAAACAAAGCCACCAGGATTCCCGGAAAACCAAGCAAAATGCCCATCAAAGAAGCTAAAATACAATCGCCCCAGCCCATCCATTTTTGGCGGGAAACCACCACCAAAAAGCCAAAAAAACCCAAACCAACCACCAAACCGTAGAGGTATGGCAGCAAGCTATCAGGACTGCCCAGCTCGCCTGAACTGGCAAGCTTATAGAATAAGAGTCCCAAAGCGAAAAAAATCGCCAGGTAGCTCAAAATATCGGGGATTTCCAACTTGAGCCAATCGTAAGCGGCAATGACGATTAAAATAGAAGAAATGATAAATAAGAAAAGAGACTCGACGGATAAGCCGAATTTCCAATAGATCAGGGAAAAAATCAGAGCGGTAGAAAATTCCACCAAGGGATATTGGATGGAGATGGTTTTTTTACAGGTGCGGCAGCGGCCGGCGAGAATAAAGTAGGAGAAAAAGGGAATCAGGTCATACCAAGGAATCATTTTTTTGCATTTTGGGCAGTGAGAGCGGGTTTTGATGATGCTTGCCAAATCATCAAACCGGGCGATGACAACATTCAAAAATGAGCCGACCGCCAAGCCGAGAAGAATAACGAGAACATAGATTACCGGTGGCAAACTTTCCAATTCCCCTCCTCCATCACTATTTTAGCATAGCAAACTTTAAAAACTAAGGCAACTTTTCTTTGGTATAATTTTTGACAATTTTTTCAAAAAAAGTCTTAATCTCTTCGGCACTAGACGTTTCTTTCAAAAATTCGATGGGTTTAATCTCTAAATCACCGAAATAAATCAATTGCTCTAAAAATAGTTTTTCCGGAAATAAATCGCCAAATTTCTTTTTGGCATTTTGAATCAGCCAACCAAGGGATAAATTTTTGTTCTTGATTAACCAAAATAAATCCACATAATCGCGATATTGAGCACGATGACCGATTGTATAAACCTTATCTAAAGCAATATCTTTCCAATCAAAAATTTTAATGGCCAAGTCGTCGCTAATCGGATCGTAAATCGGCTTAAAAGGATAATAGATAAAGGTAATTTTTAAATCGGTCGTTAAAGCGGTTAATTCTTCTTCGAAATTGTTAATGATGCTGATTTTACCAAAAACCCTTCTTAATTTTTGCACCAGTGTTTTTGGCGGGATTTTGGCTGAAAATATATCGAAATCATAAGAACGACGATGCTGGAGTTGCAAGGTTAGCGCCGTTCCGCCAGCCAGAACTCCAAGATCAGCAAAGTTTCCAAGCTTAGGAAATGCCTTTCTTTCCGCCTCGGTTAGGGCTTCCAAATATATTTTTGACATATTGGCTCTTTTTTAACGGAACATCTCCCAAATCAAGAATGTCCTGAATAAAATAGACCCCCGCCGAAGTATAAATATTTTGCGGATGACTTAAAAAAACACTCTTGACTGTATCTTTACCATAGATCTTGAAAAGCCAGCGGAGCTGTTCCAGGTTTCCGTAACTTAAAACTTGATTAATAATATAGATTTTATCGCGCTCTGGCTCCAATTTGTCTACCGAGCAAGACCATAAAATTCCCTGAAAACTCTTCGGGATGGCGGTTGCCGTTTTGTCTTTGTTCATATCTTTAGCATAGCAAACTTGAGGAAAAAATACAACTTCGCATAAAGACGCGAATTCTGGACTAAAATTTCTCTAAAAATTGTCTCGGTTTAATAATTTTAATTCCTTGGAACTTTTTTAAAGACAATAGATGGTTATCGCCCGTGATAAGGTAGGTCGCTTTTGCCGTCAAAGCACAAGATAGAATAATATTATCGGTTCTATCTTCTTTAATAACTTTCAGCCCGCTAACAGGTTCTACCAATCTTACCATTCTTAGAAAAGTCGATACAATTAACCCGGCCTTAAGAGATGTCTTGTGAAAAATTGGTTGGAACTTTGGCCTTGCCAAAACCCCCTCGAGTTCAATAATTTGTTCTGGACATGAATAAACTAAGATTTTTCTCTTTTCGATACAATCTAAAATCTTATTTGATTGTCCTACCCAAAGAAAAGCCGAGATAATAACATTAGTATCTAAAACAATTTTCATTAACCACTATCTGTTTCTGCGGTATGCTTGAATTTCCCGTTCGATTTCTTCTTCGGAAATTTTTCCCTTAATAGTTCTTAATTTTTCTCTAACTTGCGAGATTGTTGGCGCTTGTATCTTTTTCACAAGTAACGTTTCATTGTCTTCAACAACGAAAGCTTTACCATTTTTAAAAGATACCGGTAGTCTAATAAAATCGGTCTTTTTAGTATCGATTTCTCTCGTTCTCATTTTATCCTCTCTGCTTCTTAATTTTATGTCAAAACTATTGTCTTGCCAACCCACGCTCTGGTAGTATAATCTTCAAAACAACCCGACCGTTAGGATGGAATTGGGGACCCTTATTTTAGCATAGCAAACTTTAAGCAGGCAAGCAAGAACATCCGCTTCAAAAATGAGCCGAGAGAAAGGACGAAATCAGATGAAGAAAAATGGATTAAGTTTGGTCCCAACCCCAAGTTGCGGTTACTTGACTGAAACCAGCTTTGATAGCAGTAATTGTTACAGTAGTCTGAGCAGCGAATGAATTAACTGAACAGGTCACGGTTGTTGCCCCCGAAGGAGTGGTAATTGTTGCTGTGCCCGATGATGTTGTACAAGTCCTACTATCAGGAGCACTCGAAAGAGTCATCGAAAAAGTCTTTGGACTGGCCGGATCATTGATCGATCCTCCTTCTGCCGGATTGGTGCTGACTTTTGTAAATGTCGTCGTCCCGCCGGTGGTGAAGGTCGCGCCGGTCATAGTAACGGTTGCGTTTTGTTGAATTCCACAAGTATTTTGATCACATGTAGCCGTTATCGTAACATCATCATAATTACCTTTGTTTAGAGCTCCCTGACATACCGCATTCCCAGCACAAGCCGTCCAAGCCGTATCATAAGAAGTTGATGATAGTGCAGTACTATAAGTCCATGAGGTTAACGTTGGATATTTAGCATCCGTGGCGGTTGTCGGCGCGCATATATCATTTCCCGCCACAGGTGATTGAACTGTACCGCCACTATAGCGGCATAGAACCATCGCCGCCGAAATTGAAGACAACGATCCTTTACCAGCAGCAATTCGCGCTTTATACCTCGCATTCCCCAGCGCCACCAAAATCATCGCCGCGAGGAGGCCGATAATGGCAATGACAACTAATAGTTCGATAAGGGTAAAACCTTTTTTAGAAGACAAAACCCTCCTTAATTTTGATTCACAAATAACACTCTCAACAAATCTAACTACCCCCCAAGGTATAGGTTATTTAGTTAAATCGTATTTCTCGGGATTATCCAAAACTTTTCTCATATGAACAGTAAAAGTCTTAAAATCGTCAAGATTATTTTGAATAATCTGGTAAATTTCTGTTGGCGAAAGCTCATAGTAAAAATGAATAATCCTATGCCTATAGCCAGCCATTTTTTCTAATTGCTTCGCATATTTTTCATCAATAATTTTTTTATTCGCCAATCCTCTAGCTATTCCTTTATAAGTCGAGGGTCTTTCTTCAGCTCTCAAGGGGAAACGAGACAAGATATGATTGCCAATATCAAAAACCGCTTCTAGAGCGCGTCTTAAAAAATTCTCCGCGGCCGCACAAAGTATCTTATCTTTAATATATTCTTCTTCGGATGTCTTACCAATGTCCTCAAGCGATTTAACATCATTAACAATCTCCCGCAGTTTTGGTTCAATTTTATCAGGATTTAATTTGGGCTGCATATTTTATCCTATTATGTCTAATGTGGCTTGATAGAATTCATTATAATATGGTTTAAATTCCAGATATTCCCGCATTACCTTCTCCTCATAGTCGGCCCGAAACTCCGATGAAATTTCAAAAAGCACTTTACCATATTTTATGGCATTAAATTGAAAATTAAAAGATGCGATCTGTAAAAATGTCACTTGCACCGGATTTTTAAATGTCGAGGGCACGACTTCTTCGAAAAAATTGTCAAATTCTGCCCCCATTTGGAACGGTCGCTTTTTGACTTCTTGAAGCTTTTTTTTATCGCTCAAAACAATACCAATATCAAAATCGCTTAAAGGGTGAGCCGTGCCTTCGGCTCGGGAGCCAAATAGATATACTAATCCTACCCCCATATCTTTTAATTTTTGAGTGGTTTTGGGAGAAATTTTAATTAAATTTTCGCTCATACTGTCATTATATCAAAACTTCAATAAAATTTCCAGCGGCCGGCGATGACGACCAGAAGTTCGATAAGGGTAAAACCTTTTTTAGAAGGCAAAAACCCTCCTTTTGTCTTTAGACTAATTTTTTGACTTCGCAGGCAGTGCCTCCCGCAAGATAGCAATTCTCTAAAATTTTCTCCTCGCCTAATAAGGCCAAAGAACTTTTTGTTTTTTCTGTAATAACCTTGTCAAACATCTTACCTCACTGCGGGGGATTGCATAATATTCAGCCCAAAAATTAGCACTTTTTAAAGAAAGCTGACGGCTTGATTTGATAACTTCAATTATTTCGTCTCTTGGGTACGCCTGCATCATCCAGTGAATTTGCGTAAATTCGCCCCATTCTAAAGTTTTTTCAATAATTTGACGAGAGTTTCTTTTTAAATCAAGCTTTATTGGATCCAACTCCCAGAAAAGCCTTCTAACATTTAACGGCAAAGAATTTGTTTTCATAGTTCCATTATATCAAAACTTCAATAAAATCTCCAGCGGCCGGCAATGACGACTAATAGTTCGATAAGGGTGAAACCCCTCGACCACGCTCGGGGCAGGCCACGCTTCCTCACTACAGGTAGCTCTATGAGAGTAAAGCCTGCCCTATATCTCATTTTCCTAATTATCATTACCCTCCTTAAGATCAAATATTTACCTTAATTTACATTATAAAACAAATATTCTAAAAAACCAAGTTCAATCTTAAAAAATAAAATCCCCGGGCAGGGTGCTCGGGGATTATGAGTTGGAATAATGCGAATTAGGTGTTGCCTTGAGAAGTTCGGCCGCCTGCTCGGGAGTAATATCTCTTTGGGGTTGAGCCATAAACTCATAGCCAACCATCCATTTCCAGACCTCGGTATCGCGAAGAACCGGCGGCCGAAAAACCAAGTGAAAGTGCATCTCCGGATAGTCCTTACCATCAACTGGCGCCTGATAAATGCTTGAACTATAAGGACAGGGTGCCTTAAATAGATTATCAAGCTTGATCGTAATCATCTGATATGCCAAGGCAAGATTAGTTAATTCTCGATCATTTAAATCAACAAGAGATTTCTTATGCTTTTTTGCCACAACCCATATCTCAAAAGGCCAAATTGCCCAAAATGGGACAAAAGCCACAAAATCTTTGTTACGATAGATAACCCTTTCGTCTAAATGAATCTCTTCCTCTTGGGTTTGGCAGAGCAGACATTTGCCGGAGTGCTCTTGATGCTCTCTAAGGGCCTCGAGAATCTGCGCAAGATAAGGTGGGATTTCCGATGAACACATTATTTGATTATGAGGATGGGATAAACTTGACCCAAACCCATTATTTTCAAATATATTGACCGTGCTAACATAAGGCAGTTCCCCAAGCTCTTGATATTCTTTTTGCCAAAACTTGACAACCCGCTCGCATTCTTTGGCTGACATTAAGGAAAAAGTCAGATTGTGTTGCGGATGAAAATTAACAATTCGGCTAACTCCATAGATCGCTTGAGCGCGAAATAAACTACGTCCACTCCGATTTTGCGTCTCAACTGAAACATCCCCATCATCTGGAGGTAAAATAGCCGGAGTGGCATTGGCAAAAGCAAATGGGTAGGCGGTAGCATCTTTCGGGTTTACACCACCATCTTCTCTAGTATTACCTGGACAGAAAGGACAGTCTGGGTCATAAGCGGCTAATGTCGGCTGGGAAGCGCCTTTCTTACCAAGCCATTTTCTGTTGATTCGTTGGGGTGAATTAAGTATCCAGATTTTCTCAAATGGATGCCATCGGCAATGGACTCTATCAGGCGTCTCCATCTTTCATCTCCTCCTTAGATTCCCCTTGAAATTAATTATTAAGGAGCCACAGATAAAATATCTTGGCCTCCTTTACTAATCTTATCTAAATAATAGCAACAAACCCGGAAAATGCAAATTTTCATTTACATATCTGGAATTTTTTGTTTATTCGTCTTAATTTAACTATAAAATGATAATCTCTATCGAATATTAAAGTGAAGGGGAAAGAAAAAAGGTTTAGGTTATTTATTTCCTGTTCTTTTTTTAAATTTAAATCTTTAAATAAATTCTCCCACTGTCCATAATCATAATAGTTATATAGCAGATTTATATTATAAGGTCTGTTGCCCAACCAATCCATCAATTTTAAGATATAAAGTGATATTTTACCTTGAAGATAATGATCTTTAATAATTATAAAATCTTTACTTACTCTTACCGCCTCTTTCATGAGCGCGGATATGTCGTCGTTATGATGAAGCATATCAATCAACAACGTGCCGTCAAAAGAATTTTTCGAAAAAGGAAGTTTTTTACCATCAAAAATCACAACAGGTATTTTTGATTTTTTTTGCTTCAACACATCAACGCCTGCTATTTTTATTGTAGGTTTTTTTTCAATTATTTTTTTATCAATCGTACCGTCACCACACCCAATATCTAAAATATTTACATTATTGGGAAGCATCTCAATTATAAGAGACGAAATTATATTAGTTCTATGCGAATAATGAGATGAATGAAATTTTTGCAATATATTCATTTATAAGACTATATGCGATATTTTTTAGGTTAATTTTAAAAATGGCGGGAGAGATTTTTCGGGGAATAATCTTTTCCAAAATAAAAAAATTAAATTTTCAAAACCGACTCGCCATTTTAGAAGTTTTGTATTACCAATTCTCGTAAAATGGTTAATGTGACATTCGCCAAATTTTACTTTTTTTAGGGCTTCAATTTTAATCTCTTCTGATAAATTCCAATTATTACTTGTTAATGTTAATTTTTTGTAAGCATCAGCTTTAAAAACCCACATCCCAGACAAAATATCCTTAAAATGTTTCCAAAAAAGTATCAGAGCAAATAAATTTAATATTTTAGTGCCAATAACATTTGTCAAATTCATTGAATTTTTATCTTTTAATGGCAAACGACAACCAGAAACAAAATCCAATTCGTTTTCAAACAAATAGTCGATCATTTTCCTTGCTTCTTCAACAAGATAACTTGCGTCACCATCAAGAGTTATAATAACCTTACCATTTGCATTATCTATTCCTGTTTTTAGAGCAAAACCATAACCCTTTCTTTTCTCACGCAAAACTTTTACCTTAAATTTACTTGCCACTTCCACAGTTCTATCGTTAGAGCCATTGTCAACCATGATTACCTCATCAACGATATCAGGCACTTTTTGTAAAATAGCACAAATCCCCTTCTCTTCATTATAGCAAGGGATAATTAATGATATCTTGTTCTGTTTGTACATTATTATTAATTTATTTAACTTTAAAAACTGTTAGACCACCTTTTTCGAGTACTTTTTCAAAAACTTCCGGTTGCTGCTCTAATTTTTCTTTTAAAGTAGATTCGGCAATAACCCATTTAGCTCCAAATTCATCTTTAATTAACTTTGGATTAACTTTTGGTTCTGGCAATAACGTTAAATCCATGTAATCTTCGGTCATTTTCTGATTGTAAACCTCTATCCAAATTATACCATTACCATCAACGTAATAATTTTTATCATTAAAGTAAAATAGATATGGGAAAAAATCCCAGCGAGTAAAAATTAGGTCGCCCTTTTCTGAATTATTTTTAATATAAGTACTAATGTCTTTTAATAAAATGGCTTTTTCTGATTGACCAGTAAACTTTTTTTTTAAACCCCAGAATTCCCAAATTCCATGGAAAATACCTTCATAAATAAAGGTTGCAATGAAAATAACAACAAGCCAACTTTCTATTTTTCTCCAATTATTTTTTATATTAAGTAATATTTCTTCAATATATGGTCCGATTAATATCGCCCCAGAGAGTCCCCCAAATACTGGCCAATATTCAACAAAACGAGCAGACCTCCATTGCAGTATTAAAAGAAAAAGTGCAAAAAATAAAATTGCAAGATTTTTACTATCTTGCCTAATATTCTTTATAAAGGAAAAGAAGATACTACCTAAAAATAAAATTGCCGTCATCATTGATCCATAGAACCAATCCCAAGTCGACATTGGAAAAATTTCGGCGCCTTCATACCAAACATCATTTCTGAAACCAGCTTTAAAAAATACAGGAATTAAATGAATATTATTTGGAAAGTAAGGATTAATTATAAAACCGGCAGTAAAACCTATGACTGCCCATAAAAGTAATTGATAATTTATTTTTTCTTTACGCCAAATTTGGCATATTAATAAAGCTACAATCGGCACAAAAATAAAATAAGAAGCTAAATAATATGACCAGACAAAGAAAAACATTGTGATAGCCAGAGCAATTGGCCGATTTTTAATAATCCAATAAATACACAAGACCATTAAGAAAAGCGATAACATTGCTCCCCGAATAAGAGCCATTCTATAATAGAAAACTCCCGGCATTAAGAAAAATAATATTATTGTAAATAAAGCGGCGAATTTTAAACCCCTGTTCTTAAAAATCAGATAGATAATACTAAATGTTGCTGCAAGGAGGGTCGTGCCTAGTATTTTTGGTCCATTAACATCACCAAAGAATTTAATAAATGGGATTAGTAGAATATGATATAAGAAATGCCAATCAGCGAATTTTTCATTCAAAATCGTAAATTTTAAATAGGGAAACTGATGAATTATAAGACCATGCTGTATCATGTACTTAGCAATTGCGACGTGGAAGAAACTATCTTCACCAACAAAATAGGGCAGATTAAAATCTCTATAAAAATAAAAAGCAATAAAAACACTCACAAAAACAATAAAGAATTGGATAATTGTACTACTAAAAAATTTGGAAATAATTTTTGTTCCAATATTCATATTAGTTTTAATTTATAAACCAAAATATATTATGTCAATATCTCAAGGAATCACCCCTCGGGTTACCCCCGTAGAACTCTTTTCTTAAAAACGAACTCCGTTCTGTTATTTAAGAAACATCGTCTACGGGGTCTGCGCCCCGACATTACGTCGGGGCTTGACAAAGCGAGGCATATGCCAAGTCTGCTTTGTCATTTTCGGAAGACAGAAGACGGAAGACGGAAAACAGAGATTCCCGAGCGGTGATCTGCTTGATTAAGGGCTAATACCAGTACAACCTGCGATAGTACAATTTCCTGTAACTGCATTGCCACAATTGTTTGCGTCACATGTAGCAGTAAAATATACAGCATCAGAATTTGTCGAAGATGGATTCGTGTATGCCCATCCTGCCGTTAGCCCGGGCCAGGTAGCATCAGTTCCACCAGCATTAGCATTTTTATCACAAACAACCCCTCCGCCATTGGTTAAGCCAGTAGGATTCTGTATATTTCCGCTAGCATCACGGCACATTGCCATAGCAGCTGGAACCGAACGAATTGTCCCAGCACCTGCAGCTCTTCTCGCCTTCTGCCTGGCGCTACCCAACGCCACCAAAATCATGGCCGCCAAGATGCCGATGATGGCGATAACGACCAACAATTCGATGAGAGTAAAACCCCTTCGACTACGCTCAGGGTTGAAACCTTTTTTCCTTGTCATTTAATTCTCCTTTTAATTTAACTTTAATTAATTATTACAGATTAGATCGACCACTAAACTAATCTTCGATTAGTAAATACGAAATTCGAATATCGAAATTCGAAACAATATTTAATATCTAATTTTTAAATGATCGAAATTTGTTTTGAATTTTTAATTTCTGTCATTGCAATTTGTTTCGTATTTCGTGCTTCGTGCTTCGAATTTTTAAATAGCTTCGCTATTTTATCACGCTCGTCAAACTGTATATCGGATAAAGGATGGAATAAAGGATAAAGCCGACGCCGACGCCGATAATGACGATGGTCACCGGCTCGATTAAACTGGCAATGGTTTTGATTTTGGTGTCGGTTTCCTCTTCGTAATATTCGGCGACTTTAGTTAGAAGCGATTCCAGCCGGCCGGTTTGCTCGCCGATCATCACCATTTGGGTAGTAAGGACGGTAAATTCCTTGGCTTTCTCCATCGGCACCGACATGGGAATTCCCCGTTCGACTTGGGCAATCACATTTTTTAAAATCCGGGTGTAAATCCGGTTATTGACAACAGCAGTCGTAATTTTAATTGCCTCAATAATCGGCACGCCGGCTTGAATCAGCATGCCCATGGTCCGGGCAAATCTGGCCATATAAATATCGTAGGAAACATAGTTAATCAGAGGAGTTTTAAGTTTAATGACATCCCACCAAAAACGGCCAATGGCAGTTGACCGGAAAAAGAAGAGCAAGCCAACAATTAAGACCACCAGAACTATCAAGAGGAGCCACCAGTAGCCGACCATAAAATCGGAAATCGCAATAACAACACGGGTGGCTAAAGGAAGTTGCGCCCCGGCTTCTTCAAAAACGGTTTTTAAAGTCGGAATGACTTTGACCATCATCAGAACCACCACCCCGACCATGGCAACAATAATAAAAGCCGGATAGGCGAGGGCAGACTTGACTTTGCTCGAAAAGCTCTGAAACATTTCCATCTGATTGGCAAGATGGGTCAAAACGACATCAAGTTTGCCCAGCGTTTCCCCGGATTTGACGACTGCGATATAGAAAACATCAAAAGTCTTAGGGAATTTCGAAAGTGAATCAGATAATTTTTCCCCGGCGGTGACATCGCGATAGACTTGATCCAAAATTTTCTGCATCGCCGGATTTTTCGTTTGCATCCTAAGGAGCCGGATGCAATTATCCACCGAAAGGCCGGCGGAAACCATCACCGCTAATTGTCTGGTAAAAAAGACTTTTTCCTTGGTTGAGACCCGAGAGAAGATAACAATCTGTTTCATCCCACTCCTTTTGTGTTCGAAAACTTCGAACAGACTCTTAAATCCAGTATAGCATAAATAATTTGTGAATGCCTAACACAAGTATTAAAATCCGAAATTCGAATATCGAAATTCGAAACAATATTTAATATCTAATTTTTAAATGACTAAAACTTACTGGGATTTTCTCATAATGGCGCTAAATATCTTCATTAATTCATCTGATTCATTTAATAGGCCACTTCGTTCTTTCTCAAGGTCCTCATTATCACCTGTATCTAATAATCGTAACCAAAGCTTCGTTTCTTTCGATTCTTTACGGCAGATTTTAATTCGCATCGTAAAATCTTTTTTACTTAAAGCTTCATTGGCCTCTATATAATTTGCTCCCATCGAACCTGATGAACGAATTACTTGTCTACAATCTTCGATATTGGCGATTGTTCTTGGAAGTTTTTTAATGAACAGTCTTACATTCCGGGCAAATTCAAAGGTCCTTTCTTCTAAATCATACTGTTTTGCCTTTAGGCATTCATTTTTAATTTCTGTCATTTGAATTTGTTTCGTATTTCGTGCTTCGTGCTTCGAATTTTCTACTAACTTCGTTAGTAGACCATCATCTTAAATGCCTTGGGATCAATTGCCCAAGCCAGAGCATTGTCAATCGTAATTTCACCCTTGGAAACCAGTTCGGCTAAAACTTTATCCATCGAAATCATCCCTTCGGAAGCGGAAGTCTGGATGATGTTCGGCAATTGATGGGTTTTGCCTTCGCGAATGACGGCACGAACGGCCGAATTGGCAACCATAATCTCGCAGGCGACTGTCCGGCCGCCGGCGGTTTTGGGAAGAAGTCGTTGGGAAATAACTCCCAAAAGGACATTGGCCAGCTGCATCCGGACCTGTTGTTGTTGGTGGGGCGGAAAAACATCAATCACGCGGTCAGCGGTCTGGGAGGCGGAATTGGTGTGCAAAGTCGTAAAAACCAAATGACCGGTTTCCGCCAAGGTCAGGGCGGCGTCAATGGTTTCCAAATCGCGCATTTCCCCGACCAAAATGACATTCGGATCTTCACGGAGAGCCGAACGGAGTGCCCGAGCAAAAGAATTGGTGTCCGAACCAACTTCTCGTTGGGAAATAATTGATTTTTTATGTTCAAAAACATATTCAATCGGGTCTTCGATGGTGACAATGTGTTCCGAGCGGGACTGGTTAATTTTTTCAATTAAAGCCGCTAAAGTGGTTGATTTGCCATGACCGGTGGGACCGGTAATAATCACAAACCCCTGCGAGGGGGCGGTGAATTTTTCCAAGATTGGCGGCAACCCCAGTTCGGAAAGACTTTTAATCAGCTTGGGGATAAAACGGAGCGAGGCGGCGTAATTTCCTTTTTGAAAATAGGTGTTGGTGCGGAAACGGGTGTCATGATAGCCAAAAGAAAAATCGAGTTCTTTTTGAATTTTCAGTCTTTCCAGTTGCTCCGGGGTCATAAAAGATTGAATAAGAGTGGCGACACTTTCCGAATTAAGCGGTCCTTCGTCAGGCACGGTCGAAAGTCGACCGTCAATTCGAAGCACCGGCGGGACACCGACGGTCAAATGCAGGTCGGATGCTTTGTGCTCGATCGCCAGATCCAAAAGTTTCTTCATCCCCGGATCCAAAGTTGTTTGCATAATACCTCCTTCGTCGTAAATTCGAAATTCGAAGCACGAAATTCGAAATAATATCTAAATTTAAATTTTTAAATATATAAAACCTGTTTTTGAATTTATTAATTTGGTCATTTGAATTTGTTTCGGATTTAGGATTTCGATATTCGAATTTCCCGCTGAAAGCGGGTTATACCGTTACCACTCTCAAGACCTCGCTGACGGTGGTCTCTCCCTTAAGGGCCTTGATTAAACCATCCTGTTTCATCGTCACCATCCCCCCCCTGACTGCTTCGGCTTCCAGTTCCGAGGCTGGCTTGCGGGCAAGCACCAAACTTTCCAGTTTCCCGGACATGGTTAAAACTTCAAAAATACCAATTCTTCCTTTGTAGCCCAGCTCACACTCGCGGCAACCGGCGCCCTCAAAGAAATTATAAGGTTTGGGAAGATTAAAACTGATGATTTCCCCTTCGATTTGTTTCTGAATTGGTTCCGGAATATGGGCGGGCCGTTTACATTTGGGACAAAGTTTTCTTACCAATCTTTGGGCAATAATGGCATTAATTAAGGAGGTAATGAAAAATGGCTCTACCCCCATATCGATGAGTCTCGGCAGGGCACCAGCAGCGTTATTGGTATGTAAAGTCGAGAGCACCAAATGGCCGGTCAAAGCCGCATGGGTTGCCAAAGAGGCAGTGTCGGAATCGCGAATTTCCCCCACCATAATAATATTGGGGTCCTGACGGAGAACGCTCCGAAGACCATTGGCGAAAGTAAAGCCGATTTTGGGTTTAATTTGACACTGATTGATTCCCCCCATTTCATATTCGACCGGATCTTCCAAGGTGATAATGTTGACGGAGGCATTGGAGATGCGATTTAAAATTGCGTATAAAGTGGTGGTTTTGCCCGAGCCGGTGGGACCGGTGGAAAGAATCACCCCATAGGGTTTATTCATATTGTCCTGAAGGACTTTGAGACTGCGGTCGGTAACCCCCAACTCCTCGAGAGTATAAAGATGAGCTGATTTGTCCAGAATCCTCATGGCGATTTTTTCGCCATGAACCGTGGGCAGGGTGGAAATTCTTAGGTCGATGGCATGACCGATAGCCGTCACATCAAAACGACCATCTTGGGGAATCCGGGACTCGTCAATCTTAAGTTTGGCAAGAATTTTAACCCGGGAAACAATCGCCGGATGAATTTCAATCGGCAGTTTAATAATGTCTCTAAGAAGTCCGTCGATGCGGAAACGGATTCGAATATTTTTCTCCGCTGGCTCAATATGAATGTCCGAAGCCTTTCTTGTTACCGCCAAAATAATAATGGCGGCGACAGTCTTGGGGACATGGCCGGTCTGAGCAATTTCTTCGAGTTCCTTAACATCTTTGATTGTTTTTCCGAGATATTTATCAAGATCACTTTCTTGGGGTAAAACCAAGGGTTCGGTTAATTTACCCCTAATTTCGGGAATCTCTCCCTCGACTTTCTTTGCCAATTCTGCTTGAGTTTTGGGAACTTCTTTTTCCATCTCGAGTTTTTGTTTTTCTTCTTGTTCGGCTGGCTGAAAGACGACTTGAGGTATCGGCGGAGGAGGAATTTTCTCCATCGGTTTCTCCATCGGTTGAGGTGATATTTTTGGAGGGGGTGTTTCGGCGGGTGGGGCGATTTTCGAAGGCGGCGGAGGTGGCGGCGGTTCAATTTTCATTTGGGGCGGCTCATAAAACCGCATCGCTCTTTCAATCTCCCCGGGGGTGACTTGATACTCTTCGATGGCAATATCATTTTTTGTTTTAACAAAATCCAAGATCTCGCGAATTTTTTTATCGTTTGGGTCAACTGCCGCCACTTTAATAAATGAGGAATGAGGGGCTTCAAAAACGACCATTTGATATTTGCGAGCAATGTCTTGGGGGAATTTGTTAATCACCTCGTAAGGAATTTCAACTTTATCAAGATCCATTTTCTTAGATTGGGTTTTGGGATTCAAAATCGGAATACCAACCTCTTTAACTGACGTCTTTTGATATTGAGCAATGGTTTTTGTAAAATCGTCAAGTGAGGTAATTGCCAGTTCGATTTTAAAACCTTTCTCTTTCTCAAGACCCTTGATGACATCTTGAAAATTGGCGGTTAATTTTGAGGGATCCGCCAGAGCAACCCGGGAAGTATCGGTTTTTTCATAGGCAATAATTTTATACTCTCGGGCAAGTTTTTCCGGGACTATTTGCAGGACTTCTTGGGGGATTTGACGGTCTTTTAAAGAAACGTAAGGTAAACCGTAGAGCGAAGCATAAGCCTGCGAGATATCATCATTAGAAATCAAATGTTCCGCTCTCAATCTATTTTCGAGTTCTAAATTACTCAAATTTTTCCAAGCAGAAGTCATTTCCCGCTTGATTTTGCCCTGTTCGACTAAAACATCGATTAATTTTTTATCTTTTACCAACAAGTCCCCTCCTTAAAGGAGAACTCTTAGAATTTCCTATGACTATTATTAATATATAATAATCCATTTTTGGTGTCAAATCCGTGGTTTCGAACCTATTTCCTCTCAAAAAAGCTAAAAATAGTTCCTGCAAGGCACCCTATTATTCCACCTTTAACAAGTATCAACCAATCAAATCCCATACTTTTAAAGTAAAATATTAGAGCAATCACTAAGCCAATAAAAATCCCAATCGTGAAACCACCCCAAATACTGCTCATGCCTACTGCAAAAGTAT
>Ga0315289_10003386_pt1 | contig 24208 bp, 22 predicted proteins | sample YL17G11_40_MG_FD_203452 | JGI IMG/M metagenome (GOLD analysis project Ga0315289, IMG submission 203452) | Sediment microbial communities from Yellowstone Lake, YNP, Wyoming, USA - YL17G11_40 | ecosystem: Environmental > Aquatic > Freshwater > Lake > Sediment | place: USA: Wyoming | collected...
GGGGTGAGGGCTACCTTTGAAAAAAACGGGCCGACCTAAAGGTCGGCCCCTACGTCATCGCGACCGGGATTGCGTATTACCGGCTGACGACCAACCTCTGCGTCAGCGACCCCGAGTTTGTTTCCAATCGGTAGAGGTATACGCCGGAGGGGGTTTCCGCGCAGGACCAGGACGTCTCATGCCGACCCGCGGTCAGCTCCGAGTCCACCAACGTCGCCACGCGCCGACCCGATAAATCGTAAACCGACAGCACGACGCGGCCGTCGGCGGGCAGGGAGTAGACGAAGTTGACGACTTCCCGCGACGGGCTGGGATACGCCGCGTAGAGGACGAGTTCAAAAGTTTCCTCGGGGACGGCGACCGTCTCCGTCGGGCCGAAGCGGCTGATTGTCCCGTCGGCCTCGACGACCTCCAGCCAGTAGGCGTAACTCCCGCCGGGCTCCACGTCCCGGTCGAGGTATCTCGACGAATCGCCGGGCAGGTTTCCGGAAATCATCTCCGGCTCCCCGGCGTCCCGCAGGACGCGCACCCCAGCCGGTTCCTCGCCCGAGAGGCGCCAGTTGATGAGAACGCCCTCGTCGGTCGCGCCCGCGCCGAAGTCAACGACGTCCACCCCGCCGCCCAGGTCCACGTCGAAGTACCAGTCCAGCTCCTCGGCCCAGTACTCCCCGCCCCCGTCGTCCAGCGATTTCACCCGCCAGTAGATGCGGTCCCCGTCCTCAAGGCCGCCGACTAACGTATACTCCGATTCGCCAATATCCGTAACCTCGTTGTAGGTTACAAAGTCGGGGTCGGTCCCCCACCAGAGGGTGTAGCCCTCGAGCCCTTCGAGGTCGTGGTCCTCCCAGTCGAACGTGAAGGGGAATTCGTATATCGTATCGCCTTTTCCCGGGCTTAAAAGGTGGAAGAAAACCTCGTACCAGGCGTACTTTAGGCCGTACCATGCTTCGCCGAAGCCCGTGTAGCTGATGTGGGGGAGGTCGGAGGAATCTATCGCCAAAGAGGTGTGGTCACCGCAATTATGAGGTTCCAGGTCGCATACCAGCCACCGTTCACCGTCCCAATGGGCGTATCGGGTCGTTTCGTTTAAATACGTGTAATAGGAGATGCAGGGTCGGTCGGCGGAATCCAGAGCGATTGATGAACGCCCGCCGGGGTAGGAATCCGTATCAACCGTTTCCACACACCAGCCCGTTTCGTCATCCTCCCGATAGGCGTATTTGAGATTCGTATCAATACCCGTGTGGTATTCGTAGGATATGTGCGGTCGGTCCCGGGAATCGAGGGCGATGGATGGGTAGTAACCCGTCTCACCCTCGGCGTCCACTATCTCAACTCGCCACTCGTAACCATTCCAAAATGCATATTTAAGGTCATCCTCGACACTTTCTTGATATGATATATGTGGGTGGTTATAGGAATCTAAAGCGATAGATATATAATAGCAGGGGGCGCCTCCGGTGTCCACGGTCTCATACAGCCACTCATCCCCGTTCCAGTGAGCGTACTTGAGCGTGTTGTCCACCCGGTCGCGGTAGGCGATGTGCGGCCGGTCGGACGTATCTAGCGCAAGGGAGCAATAAGGTCCAACATCGCCGTCGTCAACCGTCTCGATACTCCAGGCAGTACCCGTCCAGCGGGCGTATTTGATGTCGCTATCCGGGTAATGAAAAAAATACACTATATGGGGTCGGTCCTGGCTGTCCAACGCGAGGGAGACGTAGGAACGGAAGGATCCGTCGGCATCAACGGTCTCAGTGTTCCAACCTTCCCCATCCTTTCGTGCGAGGGCAAGCTGCCAATCCTCGTTGTTGTATGCAATAAACGGCTGTTCGTCCATGTCAAGTTCGATAGAGGTCATAGTACCGCTTCCGCCCAGATAGTCTACTTGCTCGATGTGCCACTCGCCGGCCGGAGTGGAGGACGCTAGGACCAGTAGGATTATCGTTGGGCGAAGCGCCTTCATGTCAAAACCGCCTGTTTTACTCTCCCTAGACGCTAGTAATATAACCCAGAAATAATCAAGCGTCAAGGCTTGCATGAAAATTTCTTTTAAAAAGTCACATTTATCTTCAACTAGGTCTTGACAGGCATGAATGTTTGGGCTAATAAATACTCAGGGGTTCCCCGAAAGTACAATTCACGCCAGAAAAGGAGAACGTGATGAAAACGCTGTACATAGGGCTCCTGGCCGCAGTCGCCGCCGGCGTCATCGCCCTGGTGGCCTGCTCCGACACCTTTTCAACCGATGAGGAGGTGAAACCTCTAGCAGTTAGCAATAAAGCGGTGTACGGGTATGTCACCTTGGATGACGAGCCGGTTGACGAAGTGCCGGTGTTCGTCTACAAGAGAACTATGCCGAGCGGCCCATGGATTTACATTGCCCATACGTCAACGAATGAGGAAGGTTACTACGAAATCGACCCCCTGCCCGGTATCTGGCCCGCGGGTCAATATGGCAAGTCTGACTGCACCAACGACATCTATACTGGATTGTGTGACTTCTCACCCTATCCACAGGTGGGGCCGGTCAGAGCGGATGTTGAATTGAACGAAAATTAATCCTGAAAAAACCAAAAGGCAGGGAAACGTCCTGCCTTTTTTCGTTATCTACTCGTCTACTCGTACCGCAGGGCGTCTATGGGGTCCAGGCGGGAGGCCTTGATGGCGGGATAGGTGCCGAAGAAGAGGCCGACCACGACGCTGAAGGAGAGACCCAGAAGGATGGACCACCAGGTGATGGCGTTGGGGAGCTCGAGTATCGCGGCCAGAATCGCCGCCATCCCCCACCCCAGGCCCACACCGACCACCCCGCCGAAGAGGGTCAAAACGACGGACTCGGTGACGAACTGGGCGGTGATGTCGCGGCGGCGGGCGCCGATGGCCTTGCGCACGCCGATCTCGCGGGTGCGCTCGGTGACGGCCACCAGCATGATGTTCATGATGCCGATGCCGCCCACCAGGAGCGACATGGAGGCCACGCCGATCAGCACGGCGTAGAGGACGGTCTCCATCTCCTTGAAAACCTCGAGGAGTCCGCCCTGGGTGGAGACTTCGAAGTTGTTGTCCTCGCTGGGCCCGACGCCGCGGCGGCGGCGCAGGAGGCTCTCTATCTCGTCGGCGGCGCGCAGGACCGTGGCGGGCGAGGTGCTGGTCGCGATGATAAACAGGGAGCTCCCGCCCATCTTGGTCGGCTCGAAGATGGTCCCGAAGAGCGTGTGGGGGACGAGGACGTAGGTGTCCTGGCTCTGGCCCAGGAAATCCCCGCGCCGCTCGAGCACCCCGATCACGGTGAACCGGTATCGCCCGATGCGGACCTCGCGGCCCACGGGGTCGCGGGAGCCGAAGAGCGCCTCGGCTATGTCGGCGCCGACGACGGTCACCCGCCGCCGCGCCCGCACGTCGGCGCTCGTCAGGTCCCGACCGAGCTCCAGGTTCAACGCGTTGACCCGGCAGAAATCCTCGTTGCCGCCGCTGATCATGACCAGGTCGGTGGAGGAGGCCCCGTGGGTGACCCGGGCCGAGGTGAAGTACATCGGCGTGACCGCGTCCACGTCGGGGCAGTATTCGGCGATGGCCTGTGCGTCGTCCAGGGTGAGGTCCGGGCGGAACATGAGCTCGGGGTTGGGCCGTCCCGTCTGGATGGCCGGCATGGTGCTCACGTAGATGTAGTTCGAGCCCAGGGAGCCGATGTGCTCCGCCACGCTGTTCGACAGGCCCTCGATGAGGCTCACCAGGGTGATGATGACCGTGACGCCGATGACGATGCCCAGGACGGTCAGAAAGCTGCGCAGCTTGTTGGAGCGGATGGCGTCGAGGGCGATGCGCCCGGCCTCGCGCAGCGTGCCGGCGAAAAGGGTCCAGAAGTGTTGGCGGCGGGATTCCATTTTTTTTATAAAAGGGAGACGAGCCCGGCGACGATTTTTCGCTCCTCGCCGGAGAACTCTTCGTGGAGGTCCACCAGGCGCTTACCCGCAGAAAAGCGCCGCGACACCCGGTCCGCGATGAGGGCGTGGACGTCGGCCAGGCCGGCGGAGGCGGCCAGGTCCCGGGAGCGGTCCAGGAAGGCCAGGACGGCCTCGGCGACGGTTGAAATTTCACCGCCGAGGCTGACCCGGGCGTCGAGGCCCCCCGCGATGGCGGCGGCGCGGTTGGGCGAAATTTCCCCCTCGGCGGCGGACAGGCGCCCGTCGCCCCAGCGCACCGCCAGCGCGGCCAGGACCACCAGGCCGACCACGGCCAGCGAGTCCTCCACCGTGGTCTGCATGTCACAGACGCGCACCTCCACGGTGGGGAGCATCCGGCGGGGGCGGATGTCCCAGTAGAGGTCCTTCTCCACGGTGGCGCCCTGGGAGGCCAGGGCCAGGATGGCGGCGTCCACGTCGGCGAAGCTTTTCAAGAGGGGCGGCGCGCCCACGGTCTCGAGGCGCGAGTAGACGTCCAAGCGCGCGTCGGCGGCCGGATGACGCCGGCCCTCCCAGAAGGGGGAGTTGGCGGCGCAGGCGATGAAGAGCGGCAGGTACGGGCGCAGGCCGTTGGCGATTTCTATGCGCTCCTCCTCCTCGGGCACCCCCAGGTGGACGTGGAGACCCCAGAAGAGGCAGCGGAGCCACTTATCACCCTGGTACTCCGCCAGGCGGTGGTAGCGCGGGTAGTCCACCACGGGCTGCTCGCGCCAGCGGCAGTTCGGGTGGGCCCCCACGGGGAGGAGCTCCACGCCGGCCCGGTTCGCCGCCCGCCGCGCCAGGTGCCGCAGACGCCGCAGCTCCGCCCGCACCTCCTCCAGGTCCAGGCACACCGGGGTGGCGATCTCCAGCGTCGCCTGGTGGACGTCGGGTTTGATCTCGACGCGCTCGGCCTCCGAGAGCGTAGAGAGGGTTTCGGCGATGCGGGGCGTGAGCCGGCCCGTGGCCGGGTCCACCAGCCCGAACTCCTCCTCGACGCCCAGGGTGAAGAGCTCCACGCGTTCCCCTCGGTGACGTTTCCGGCGATATTAGCACGGCGGCCGCGGCGCGTCCACCGGGCCCTCCGGGACGGATTTTTGAAAATAACGACCCGACTGTTGCCAGCCCCCCGGCGGTGAGGTACACTAAAAACCTCGCCCCCCGATCACCCCCCGCCGACCCGTCAAGGACGCCCGATGGACGAACTGGAGCGCGACCTCGGCCTGCCCGCGAGCCTGGAGGCGGAGCGCCTGACCCTGGGCGCGGCGCTGCGCTACCCCGAGGCGGTGCACCGCTGCATCGAGGCCGCGCTGCGGCCCGACGATTTCCTGAAACCCCTCCACGGGCGAATCTACACCGCAATCATGAACCTCTACTCCAAGCGGGAGGGCACCGTGGACCTGGTGACCGTCTCCGACGAGCTGCGGCGCTCGCCCGAGGGGCTCACCGACTCCGAGCTGGGCTACCTGGTGGAGGTGAAGGAGTCCACGGCGTCCACGGCGGGGCTCTCGTCCCACCTGGAGATAATCCGCGACAAGGCCATCCTGCGCTCGCTGGTGAGGGCGGCGGCGGTGATCAACGAGTCGGCCCGCGCCGACGCCGAGCCACCGGCATGCGTCCTGGAGAAGGCCGAGGGGCTGATCCTGGAAATCGCCGAGAGGCGGATGCGCCGCGAGGTGAGGCCGCTGGCCGATCTCGTGGACTCCGCCCTGGAGGAGCTGCGCGCCCTCCACGAGGGGCGTGCCACCAAGAGCGAAATCACCACCGGCTTCTTCGACCTCGACGAGATACTCTCCGGCTTCCACCGGAGCAACCTCATCGTCCTGGCGAGCCGGCCCGGCATGGGCAAGACGGCCCTGGGGCTCAACATCTCCCAGCGCATCGCCATAGATCAGGGCATCGGGGTCGGGTTCTTCTCGCTGGAGATGTCGGCGGAGGAGCTGGTGCGGCGGATGCTCTGCTCCGAGGCCCGGGTGGACTCCCAGAAGGTGCGCCGGGGGATGATCTCCGAGGGCGACATGGAGAAGTTCATCAACAAGGTGGCCCGCCTCTCCAACGCCCCCTTCTACCTGGACGACACCCCGGCCTTGTCGGTGTTGGAGCTGCGGGCCAAGGCGCGCCGTCTGGTCAAGCAGAAAGGCGTCGGCCTCATCGTCGTGGACTACCTCCAGCTCATGACCGCCACCCACCGCCGCTCGGAGAGCCGCCAGGTCGAGGTGGCCGAGATCTCCCGCTCCCTCAAGGCCCTGGCCAAGGAGCTCGAAGTCCCCATCCTGGCCATCGCCCAGCTCAACCGCCAGCCGGTGAACCGCCCCCGGTCCAAGATGCCCCAGCTCTCGGACCTGCGCGAATCGGGCGCCATCGAGCAGGATGCCGACGTGGTGATGTTTCTGCACCGGGAGGAGTACTACCAGGTCTCCAGCCCCGGCGAGGAGGCCCAGGAGGCGGCGGAGAGCCCGGACTACGACAACGGCGGCGGCCTTTCCGACGACCTGGCCCAGATGCCCGGCATCAGCCAGGTCATCGTCGCTAAGCAGCGCAACGGCCCGGTGGGCTCCGTGTACCTCGTGTTCCGCAAGAAGATCATGCGTTTCGAGAGCCTGGACCGCTCCTTCCGCACCCCCGCGCGGGCCTCGTCCTCCGGGGAGAGCGCCCCCTTCTAACCCCGCCTTGACATCTCGGACGCGCTGGATTAGCCTAACACGGCGTGATAGAGCCGGTTAGGCCCGGCGCAGCCTCCGACGATGTACCCGAACCGACCCATCTGGGCCGAGGTGGACCTCTCGGCCATCCGCGACAACCTCTTCGCCGTCCGGGAGAGAGTCGGCCGCGGCGTGAAGATCATGGCCGTGGTCAAGTCCGACGCCTACGGCCACGGCAAGCTCGAGGTCGCCCGGGCCCTGGACCCCTACGCCGACTGGTTCGGCGTCAGCTTCGTGGACGAGGGGGTTGAGCTCCGCCAGGCCGGCTTCGACCAGCCGATTCTGTGCATGGTCACCCCGCTGCCCGACGAGCTGGACGCGGTGATCAAGTACCGGCTGACCCCGGTCCTGTCCGACGCTGGGCTGGCCGGGCACCTGGGCGAGCGCCTGGCGCGGATGGAGTGGATGAGCGCCTACCGCCGCGACTTCGACGTCCACGTCAAGGTGGACACCGGCATGGGGCGCCTGGGGGTCTGGCACGCCGAAGCGCCCGAAACTGTGGCGCGGATCGAGGCCGTCCCCGGAGTCCACGTCGCCGGGCTCATGACCCACTTCCCCCTGGCCGACGGCGAGGACAGGAGCTTCGTGGGGGAGCAGCTCGCCCGCTTCGCCCGCGTCCGCCGGGAACTGGAGGGAAAGGGCTTGAGCCCCGAGCTCTGCCACGCCGCCAACTCCGCCGCCATCGCCGACCTCCCCGAAAGTTTCTTGGACATGGTCCGGCCGGGGTTGGCTCTTTACGGGAGTTACTCCAGCCCCCACGTCACCCGCAACCTGGGCGTCCGGACGGCCATCGCCCTGCGGGCCCGCATCGCGTCGGTCAAGACGCTCCCCGCCGGCGCCACGGTCAGTTACGGCCGCCTCCACCGGCTGGAGCGGGAAACGCCCGTGGGCGTCCTGCCGCTGGGCTACGCCGACGGCTGGCGCAGGAGCCTCTCGGGCCGGGCCGAGGTCCTGGTCCGGGGCAAAAGAAGGCCCATCATCGGCGCCATCTGCATGGACATGTGCATGGTGGACCTGGAAGGGCTGGGCGAGGTGGCCCCGGGCGAGGTGGTCACCCTTCTGGGCCGCGACTACTCGGGCTCCAAGATAGAGGTCGAGGAGGCGGCCCGCTGGATGGACACCATCCCCTACGAGGTCACCTGCGGACTGTCCGAGCGCGTCCCCCGGCACTACCTCCGGACGGAGTGAGCCGTGCCGCGAGCTGACACTATAAAGATGAACACCTTCGAGCGCATCGGCAACTGGCTGCTGGAGAAGACCCAGACCGTGGGGGGCATGTTCGTCTTCTACGGCCGGACCATGGCCCGCATCGCCCGGCGGCGGCCCCGGGGCAAGCTCGTCTACGACCAGATGATGCGCCTCGGGGTGGAGTCCATCGGCGTGGTGGCCATGACCGCGCTCTTCACCGGGATGGTCATCGCGCTCCAGTCGGTGGACCAGTTGCGGATCTTCGGTGGTGAAGGATACGTAGGCGGTATGGTCTTAATCCTCTTCGCCCGGGAGCTGGGGCCGGTGCTCACGGCCATCATGCTCGCCGGCCGCGTGGGGGCGGCCATGGCCGCCGAGCTCGGCACCATGCGCGTCACCGAGCAGATAGACGCCCTGGAGACCCTGGCCAGTGACCCCTACCGCTACCTCGTGGCCCCCAGAATCATCGCCATGGCCGTCATGGCGCCGGCGCTCACCGCCCTGGCCATGGGCGTGGCCCAGGTGGGCTCATTTTTAGTCTGCATCGTCCTGGCCGACGTGGACCCCGGGGTCTACATCGCCGAACTCGACGTCTTAACCGACATCTGGGACATCGCCAGCGGCCTCATCAAGGCCTTCGCCTTCGGCCAGGTCCTCACGCTCATAAGTTGCTACTACGGCTTCTCGACCTTCGGCGGGGCCGAGGGGGTCGGCCGGGCCACCACCAACGCCGTCGTCGTCAGCGCCGTGAACATCCTGATCGTGGACGTTTTACTGACCACCCTCTTCTTCGTCGCCTTCGACTAGGCCAGTTCGCGGAGAGCAACGCTCGAACTCAAGGAAACCGTGGATCAAGAAACCATCATCCGCCTGGAGAACCTGCACAAGAGCTTCGGCGATACGGTGGTGCTCGACGGGGTGGACCTGGAGATCCGCCGCGGGGAGTCCATCGCCATCATCGGGCGCTCCGGCGTGGGCAAGAGCGTGCTGTTGAAGCACGTGCTGGGCCTCCTGCAGCCGGACGAGGGGGACGTGTGGTGCCTGGGGATCCGGGTGAACGGGGCCAGCCTCGGCGAGCTGCACGAGATACGCTCCCGGGCGGGCTACGTCTTCCAGTTCGCCGCCCTGTTCGACTCGATGGACCTCCGCGAGAACGTGGGCTTCTTTTTGGACAACCACACCCACACCCCGCCCGCGGAGGTGGACCGCATCGTGGACGAGAAGCTGGCGCAGGTGGGCCTCCCGGGGACGGCGCACCTGATGCCGGCGGAGCTGTCGGGGGGGATGAAGAAGCGGGCGGGCCTGGCGCGCGCCCTGGTGGGCGAGCCCGAAATTATCCTCTACGACGAACCCACCTCCGGCCTCGACCCCATCACCGCCGCCGCCATCAACGACCTCATCAACGAGACCAAGGCCTTGACCCGGGCGACCACGGTCATCATCACCCACGACATGGCCTCGGCCTACAAGACCGCCGAGCGGATCGCCATGCTCCACGATGGGAGGATAATCTTCGACGGCACCGACGAGCAGGTCCGCACCACCGACAACCCCTACGTGCAGCAGTTCATCCAGGGCCGGGCCCAGGGGCCCATAGACCCCCTGTTCAAGTGAACGTGGCGGTCAAGCGATTCTGGTACAATAGTCCGGTCCACCGTCCGTAAAAAAATGAAACGTTCCGCCGAATTCAAGGTCGGGATAACCGTCGTCGTCGCCCTGGCGATATTCGTCGCGCTCATCTTCTCCACGGGCGAGTGCCAGCTCTTCCAACGGGGCTACACGATAACGGTCATCTTCGACTCCGCCGCGGGCCTGGTCACCGAGGCCAAGGTCCTCTACGCCGGCGTGCGCGCCGGAAGCGTCGAATCCGTCGAGTGGTTCAAGCCCGAGGGCTCCGACACACCCATAGTCCAGGTGGTCCTCCGACTGGACGAAGACGTCGTGGTGCGGGAGAACTCGGTCATCGCCATCCGCTTGAAGGGGCTGATGGCCGACAAGTACGTGGACATCACGCCGGGGACGACCGACTCGCCCGTGGTTCCGCCCGGCTCAACCGTCCAGGGCGAGCGCTCCCTGGGCATGGACGAGCTCTTCGAGTCGGCGGGCAACATCGTGGTCAAGATCGGGGACGCCCTGGCCGACTTCTCGGAACTCTTCGACGAGGAGACGGTGGCCCAGATCAAGGACATCATCGCCCACATAGATTCGATAGCCATCGAGCTGGACAAGCTGGTCGGGCTCTCGACGGCCGAGCTCACCGAAACCTTCAAGAACCTGCGGCAGATCACCGACAACGTCTCCCTGATAACCGCCGACGCCGCCCGGATAACCCAGAACCTCGAAGGAACCTTGACCCGCTCGCTCCCCCGGATCGAGAGCGCCGTGGAGGACGTCGAGCGCATCACCTCCGGCGCCGCCCTAGCCGTGGACCACATCAACTCCGTCGTCGCCCAGATCTCCTCGGGCGAGGGGACCGTCGGGAAGCTCATCTATTCGGACGAGGCCTACGTGGACTTCACCGAGACTTTGCAGAAGGCCAAGACGCTCCTGGACAACATCATCGCGGACCCGCGGCGGTACCTGAACCTCTCGGTGTTTTAAAGACCTCACCGCGCCCCTTGCAGGTTGTGATGATGTAGGGCGGCCCTTCCACGGGCCGCCGCGTCCTGCGCCCTCGTAGGGGCCGACCGACGGCGCGCCGTTCAGGTCGGCCCGCGGGCGGGTGTGGACACCCGCCCCTACGTCAACGCAATTTGCATAACACGGGCCGGGGTGAGGGCTGCCGCATGTCCCCTCCCCCCTCTGGGGGGAGGGCTAGGGTGAGGGGGGTGTAGTGGCCCCCTCTCCCTTTTAGGGAGAGGCTCGCCTACAGGTTGGGGTGAGGGTCGGGGCGTATTCTGGAAAAGGCGGCCTGCTCCAGGGGCCGCCCTACATTTAGGGAGTGTTCGCCTACGGGTTAGGGTGAGGGGTGAATCCCGCGCCAACCTCGTAGGGGCCGACCGACGGCGCGCCGTTCAGGTCGGCCCGTGAAGTCGGCTATTGAAACGCCGCTCACCACCGCGAAAAATCGGCTGGGACGACGGGCTTATCTTGACATCCGCCGCCGCCCTTTTCTATACTTGCCGCCCGCGCGGGAAGACCTTCGCGTCATCGGATCGAGGCCGGCGATTCACCGGGCCCCGGGAAAGTACTATCCGCCCCGACCCGGCGCTCACGTAGAGCTCGGCGATTCACCGGGCCCCAGGAGAATACTAAAGACATGGGCACCTTTCAGAAGAAGCTGGCCGACGTCGAGCGCGCCTGGCACCTGGTGGACGCCGCCGACGTACCCCTGGGCCGCGTGGCGACGCGGGTGGCCGGTCTGTTGCGCGGCAAGCACAAGACCTACTGGGCGCCGCACCTGGACGCCGGCGATTTCGTCGTCGTCGTCAACGCCGCCCGGATAAAGCTCACCGGCCGCAAGCTGGAGCAGAAGTTCCACCGCCACCACTCGGGCTACCCCGGCGGGCTGAAGTCAACCCCCTACGCCGAGGTCATGGAGCACCACCCCGACCTCGCCGTCCACTGGGCCGTGGCCGGGATGGTGCCCAAGAACCACCTCGGGCGGAAGATGCTCAAACGCCTGCGGGTCTACGCGGGACCCGAGCACAAGCACCAGGCTCAAAAACCCGCGGTCTACACCCTCGAGGGTTAAGGAGCGCGATGTCCGAAAAAAGCACCATCTGGGCCACCGGCCGCCGCAAGACCGCCGTCGCCCGGGTGCGCCTCGTGCCCGGCGAGGGCAAGGTCCTGGTCAACCGGCGCGAGGTGGAGGAGTACTTCCCCCGGGAGGCCTGGCGCAAGAGGGTCAGGCAGCCCCTCGAGACGGCCAACGCCGCCGACCGCTTCGACGTGCACGCCACCCTCACCGGCGGCGGACTCACCGGCCAGGCGGACGCCCTGAGCCTGGGCATCGCCCGGGCCCTCGAGAAATACGACTCCGAGCTCCGGCACACCATGAAGGGGGTCGGGCTCCTCCGGCGCGACGCCCGGATCAAGGAGCGCAAGAAGTACGGACAGCGCGGCGCCCGAGCCCGCTACCAGTTCTCCAAGCGTTAAACCGCGTCCGACCGGACGCACGACCGGCCCCCCAAGGGCCAATACGCACGTCCCCAAAACACTCGTTGCCCCGGAAACTTTAGTTTCCCAGGTGCGCACGCGGAGATATCTTCAAGATTCTTCGCCGATGTGCCCCGAGAGCCCGCCCCCCGAGACCGGGGGGATGGGGGGGTTGAGGGGGCGGAGGATGAAACGAGGAACCGTGCCCGAAATCTCCATGCGAGCCATGCTGGAGGCCGGGATCCATTTCGGCCACCAGACCCGCCGTTGGAACCCCAAGATGAAGCCTTACATCTACGGGGAACGCAACGGCATCTATATAATTGACCTGCAGAAGTCGGTGCAGCTCCTGCGCAAGGCGTGCGACTTCATCACCCAGGCGGCGGCGCGGGGCGGGAGGATCATCTTCGTCGGCACCAAGCGCCAGGCCCAGGTCATCGTCGCCAAGGAGGCCGAGCGCGCCGGCATGTTCTACGTCACCAAGCGCTGGCTCGGCGGCACACTGACCAACTTCCAAACCATCAAGGGCAGCCTGGACCGCCTGGACAAACTGGAGCACCTCCTGAGCTCCGAGAACTTCGAGGGCCTGTCGAAAAAAGAGCGCACCATGCTCACCAAAAAGCACCAGAAGCTCTCCCTGCTCCTGGTGGGCATCCGGGGGATGAAGACCCCGCCCCAGGCGCTCTTCGTGGTGGACCCCAAGCGCGAGCACATCGCCGTCAAGGAGGCCAACACCCTGGGGATCCCCATCGTGGCCATCGCCGACACCAACGCGGACCCCGACGAGCTGACCTACCTCATCCCCGGCAACGACGACGCCATCCGGGGGATCCAGCTCATCAGCCGGGCCATCGCCGACGCCGTCATCGAGGGCGGCGCCGCCGCCACCGGCGGCCGGATCGTCGGGGAGACGCCGGGCCTGACCCTGGACGATAAACCGCTCGTGAATCCGAGGTGATAATGGCAGACATCTCCGCCCAAGAGGTCATGGCGCTGCGGAAGAAGACGGGCGCCGGGATCGTGAACTGCAAGAAGGCCCTGGTGGAATCCTGCGGCGACACGGCGAAGGCGGTCGAGTACCTGCGGGTCAAGGGTCTGGCCACCGCCGACAAGAAGTCCGGCCGCTCCGCCAACGAGGGCCTGATACACACCTACGTCCACGCCGGCGGCAAGCTGGGCGTCATGCTCGAGCTGCGCTGCGAGACGGACTTCGTGGCCCGCACCGAGGATTTCAAGACCCTGGCCAAGGACCTCTGCATGCAGGTTGCCGCCATGGCGCCCCTGGCCGTGGACGCCGACGGTTTCCCACCCGAGGTGCTGGAGGCCGAGCGCCGCGTCTACACCGAGCAGGCCGCCCAGTCCGGCAAGCCCCCCCAGGTCGTCGAGAAAATCGTCGAGGGCAAGGTACAAAAATTCCTGAAGGACAACGCCCTGGTGAACCAGACCTTCGTGAAGAACCAGCCGGAAGAGAAGGACCGGACGGTCCAGGACTACATCAAACAGCACGTGGCCAGGCTGGGCGAGAACATCCAGGTGGCGCGCTTCGTCCGTTTCCAACTGGGCGAGGAGTCCTAGGCTCGAGTCCCGAGCGGTGACGACGAATCCGCGGGGTGACGTGATAACCGGCCGGGACGTAACCGGCGAGGCTTAAATCCCGGCGGGTGACGGTGTGAATCCGCGGGGTGACCACGGAACTCGACCGGAATCCCAGGCTTGAGTCCCGGGCGGGTGACGTGACTATCTGACAGAATGCGACTGGAGTCCAAGGCTTGAATCCCAAACGGGTAATCGTCAAGCTCTCCGGCGAGCGGCTGAGTGGCCGCGGACCGGGGGGCTTTTCACCCCTGGAGGCGGGCGCGCTCTCCCGGGCGGTGGCCGACCTCGCGGGTCTCACGGGCGCGGGGTACGGGGTCGGGGTCGTGTGCGGGGCGGGGAACCTCCTGCGCGGGCGCGACTCCGCCTTTTCCGACCGCGTCGCCGCCGACACCGCCGGGATGCTGGCCACGGTGATAAACGCCCTGGCGCTGGCCGACGCGCTGAACGCGGGCGGGGTCAAGGCCCGGGCCTACACGGTCATCCCCCTGCCGGGCCACGTGGCCGTATACCGTCCCGAGTCCGTGCGGGAGTTCCTGGACACGGGCGGCATCGGCGTCTTCGGCGGGGGGACCGGCGCGCCCTTCGTCACCACGGACACCGCCGCGGCGCTGCGGGCTCTGGAGCTCGGCGCCGGAACCATACTCAAAGCCACACAGGTGGACGGCGTCTACTCCGCCGACCCCAAGACCGACCCCACGGCCAAGCGCTACGATCGGCTGACCTACGACGAGGTGCTGGACCGGCGGCTCGGGGTGATGGACCTGGCCGCGGTGGAGCTCTGCCGCCGGGGCGGGATAGAGATACTCGTCTTCTCCGGCGAGGCGGCGGGCGGACCCCTGAAAGCTCTCACCGAGCCGGGCTTCGCCACCGTCATCGGCCCGTGAACGAACCGCAATAATATATATCCCCGACGCGCCCCGGGGCGCCAACGCGGGAGGGGCGAAATGGTCGAACCGAGACTGAAAGAGACACATGAGAACATGGTGAAGGCCGTGGAGGCCACCAAGCGCGACCTGCGCGCCATCCGCACCGGACGCGCCAACCCCGCCATCCTGGACTCCATCCGCGTGGACTACTACGGCACCCAGACCCCCCTGAACCAGATGGCCACCATCGGCGTCCCCGAGCCGCGCATGGTCGTCATCCAACCCTGGGACAGGACCGCCGTGGAGGCCATCGTCAAGGCCATCCAGTCGTCGGACCTCGGCATCACCCCCTCCTCCGACGGCGTGGTCATCCGCCTCCCCTTCCCGCCGCTGACCGAGGACCGGCGCAAGGAGCTGGTGAAGGTGGCCCACCGCCTGGCCGAGGAGGGCAAGGTCTCCATCCGCAACGTCCGCCGCGACGCCAACGAGGCGCTCAAGAGCGCCGCCAAGAAGGGCGACATCAGCGAGGACGAGCGCGACCGGCTCACCGACGTGGTCCAGAAGATGACCGACGAGCACGCGGCCAAGATTGACACCCTCTTGGAGGAGAAGATCGCCGACATCTCGGAGGTGTGATTGTCCCCTCCCCCCTCTGGGGGGCGGCGCGCCGACGGGTTAGGGTGAGGGGTGCAGCGGTCCCCCTCTCCCTGTGGGAGCGGCGCGCCGACGGGCTGGGGAGGGGGGCATGTCCCCTCCCCCTTCTAGGGAGAGGGCTAGGGTGAGGGTCAGGGCCGGGAACGTGAAGGCGGCGGGGATTAAAATCCCCGCCCTACATTTAGGAAAAAGCCGAGGTGAGGATCGCCGCATGGCCCCTCCCCCCTCTGGGGGGAGGGCTAGGGTGAGGGGTGCAGCGGTCCCCCTCTCCCTGTGGGAGAGGCGCGCCTACGGGCTGGGGTGGGGGGCATGTCCCCTCTCCCTTCTAGGGAGAGGGCTAGGGTGAGGGTCGGGGCCGGGAATTTTAAGCGGCGGGGATGGGAATCCCCACCCTACATTTAGGAAAAAGCCGAGGTGAGGGTCGCCGCATGTCCCCTCCCCCCTCTGGGGGGCGGCGCGCCGACGGGTTAGGGTGAGGGTCGGGGCATATTACGGAATCGGCGGCCCGCAGAGGGGCCGCCCTTCATCTGAAATTAATGTCAACTATCTTCCAGTACCAATATATGCACGTCCTCTCGCTTCTCTTAATCTTCTGCTATTTTCTAACTGTTGTTTGTTTATATCGCTAGGGTTGACTAGGGTAAATCTATTCCTCGTTATTGAGCCTACGCCATCACGATAAGGTTTATCAGATAAAACTGCTGGTAAACAAGCAAGCCATCCGAGAATAAAAAAACATAGCACAAATAGAACAATGTCAGAACCCTCCTCTAGGCATGCCGCTGCCCATGTTAAAGGGCCTATGAATATAGCACCGCCTATTAACCAACCAATAATGTAACCTTTTTTACTCTTCTTCTCGATATTGGTAGTAAACGTACGCATTGGTTCTCCTTTATGTTAAAGGTTTCCAAAACACACGTTTATAATAACGTAGGTAGAAGGGGGTGTCAAGAATTATTTTTTAACTGAGGGGACGGCGCGCCGACGGGTTAGGGTGAGGGGCGGGCCGACCAGAAGGTCGGCCCCAACGTCAACGCATTTTACGAGGTGTAGGCCACCGCATGTCCCCTCCCCCCTCTGGGGAGCGGCGCGCCGACGGGTTAGGGTGAGGGGCAAAGCGGGCGGGTGTGGACACCCGCCCCTACGTCTATACACCGCGAACCCGACCCGTAGGGGCGACCATCCACGGTCGCCCGTCGAGAAGGGAGCCGCGCGCCGCCCCTTTTTCTTGTCTTACCAGAAGCCGGGGCGCTATACTTTCAGCCGTGGAACCTCCCCGCTTCCCCGAAAATTTCCCCGCCGAGGCGGTGAGCCTCCGGCGCGACTACGGCCCCGACGAGCGCCTCTCCCCCGAAGAGCCCGACGCCGTCCTGGCCGGGAACGAACTGCACCTCTTCGGTCTCCCCGACGGCTGGCGCAGGCTCACCCTGGACGAGGTCCACGCCGTCCGGTCGCGCAGCCGGGTCGTCTTCGGCCCCTGGCGGCTGGTGGCGGCCATGTTGGGCCTTTTGGGCCTGACCGCCGTCCTGTGGCTGGCGCCCCTGGCGAACCTGTGGCGGATGATTCTGGGGGTGGGGCTGGTGCTGGTCTCGCTCCTGGTGCTGTACCTGCGGCGTGACGCCGACCGGGTTCGGCACCGGCTCGTGGTGCTGCCGGCGCTGGGGGGGAAGCTCGTCTTGGAGCTGCCGGAGAGCGTGCCGGGGCGGGCGGTGGACCTCTTCGTGGGTCTGGTCACGCGGAGACTGGCCGAGGCGCAAGTCTAGTCCGCGTCCCGGCGGGCGGCAATCCAGCGGACGAGGCGGACGACGAGACCCGCGGCGAAGACCCCCACGCAGAGCCAGCCCACCACCGGCTCGATCCAGAACCCCACGAGGGTCCCCCCCGCGATGCACGCCAGGAGAACCAGCCCCATCACGGGGTTGCGGAGGAATTTTCCGAAACCATCGCGCCGGTCGGCCATGACCGGTTGATTTTAGCACCGCGTTGACTTTCCCGCCGGCCAGGGTTATGATTTGCTGCGACATAACTCGAAGAGTATCCACCACTTAAGCCTATGAAACGCCCCGACGAACCGCTCACCCTCTCCGGCCTCTCCGACGCCGAGGTTGGCAAGACCCTCGCCGGCCTCGGCATCCACCTCTCGCCCGACGAGGCCCGCTCCCTCATTAAATTACTAGGCCGGGAGCCGACCCTGGCCGAGGCGCACCTGTTCAACATCATGTGGAGCGAGCACTGCTCGTACAAATCGAGCCGGGCGCTCCTGCAAAAATACCTGCCCACCGACGGCCCCAACGTCATCCAGGGCCCCGCCGAGGACGCCGGCATCGTGGAGTTCACCGTCCACGAAGGCGTGCGCTACGGCATCGTCTTCGCCCACGAGAGCCACAACCACCCGAGCCAGGTGGTGCCCAACGAGGGGGCGGCCACCGGCATCGGCGGCATCGTCCGCGACGTGTACTGCATGGGGGGCGAGGTCTTCGCCGTTCTGGACCCGCTGCGGTTCGGCGACCCCGTGGGACCCGTGGGGACGCGCTCGGCGGAAATCGCCGCCGGCGTGGTGGACGGCATCTGGCAGTACGGCAACCCGCTGGGGGTGCCCAACCTGGGCGGGGACGCCTACTTCAGCCAAAAATTCGACGACAACTGCCTGGTGAACGTGGTGGCGGTGGGGCTGGTGCGCGCGGACGAGGTCATCCACAGCCGCGTGCCCGACGAGGCCCGCCGGACGCCCTACGTCTACGTCCTGGTCGGCAAGGCCACCGACGACTCGGGCTTCGGCGGGGCGGCCTTCGCCAGCGTGGACCTGGACTCCGGCGAGGAGAACCGCGGGGCGGTGCAGGTGCCCGACCCCTTCCTGTCGCGGGTGCTGACCGAGGCGAACAAGGCGGCCTGGCGCCACCTCCGCGAGAAGGGCCTCGCCTTCGGGATGAAGGACCTGGGGGCGGGGGGCATCGCCTGCGCCACGAGCGAGATGGCGGCGGCGGCAGGCCTCGGCGCCGACGTACACCTCGATAAAGTCCCGGTCTCCATGGAAAATCTCCCGCCGTACATAATAGCCTGCGGCGAGACCCAGGAGCGCTACATGTACGCCGTGCCCCGCGAGGCTGCGGAGGGGTTCTGTAAAATTTTCAACGAGGATTGGGAGCTGGGGAAGGCGGCGGTGGGCGCGGCGGCCACCGTCATCGGCGAGATAACCCCCGAGGACCGCTACCGCCTCCTGTGGAAAGGGACCGCGGCGGAGGAAATTCCAGTCTGCGACGTCAGCACCCGGGCCGTCACCCACGGCATCCAGCACGACCGCCCCCGCACCCCGCCCGCGCCCCGGCCGGTCCCCGCGAGGCCAAAGCCCAGTCTGACCTGGGGCGAAATCCTGCGGAAGATGCTCGCCTCGCCCAACGGCTGCTCCCGCTACCCCATCTTCAAGCGCTACGACTGCGAGGTGCAGGGGCGCACGGTCCTGCGGCCCGGGGAGGCCGACGCCGGGGTGGTGATGCCGCTCACCGGCTGCCCCGCGGGGGTGGCCATGACCGCCGACGGCAACCCGCGCCTGGGCGAGGTGGACCCGTACCTGGGGGCGGTGCACGCCGTAGCCGAGGCCGCCCGCAACGTGGCCTGCACCGGGGCCGCGCCGGCCGCCATCACCGACTGCCTGAATTACGGCAACCCGGAGAAACCGGAGATTTTCCAGGAGTTCGCCGAGGGGTTGAGGGGGATAGGCGACGCCTGCCGGGGGCTGGGGCTCATCGGCCACCCCGGCGTGCCCCTGCCCGTGGTCTCCGGCAACGTCAGCTTCTACAACCAGTCGGCCCAGGGGAAGGCCGTCCCGCCCTCGCCTATCATCGCCTGCGTGGGGGTCATCGCCGACGCGCGCAACGCCACCGGCCAGTGCGCCCTGGCTCCCGGCGAGGAGCTTCTCTTCGTCGGTGTTCGCCGGGCCGAGTTGGGGGGCAGCCTCTACCTGGAGACGGTTTTCGGTGATGTAATCGGCGAGCCGCCCCCGGCGGAGCTCGACCGCTGGCGGACCGAGCTGGCTACGGTCGTTGAGTTTGTCGGGAGTGGACGGGCCAAAGCCTGCCACGACGTTTCCGACGGCGGCCTGGCGCTCTGCCTGGCCGAGGTGGCGCTGGGGACGTATCTGTCGGGCGGCGTGGGCCTGGAGGCAAACCTGACGGAAATTGACGCCGACCTGGACCCGGCGGCGCTTCTGTTCAACGAGGCCCCGGGTTACGTCCTGACCGTCCGGTCGGGCGAGGGGGCCAAGACGGTGAAATTTTTCAAGGAAAGGGGATGCTCGGCGGCGCTTCTCGGCCGCACCACCGACCGGCGACGCTTCACCCTGACCCTGGGTAAGCGTATACTGGTGGCGGAAAATCTCGACGAGCTGCGCGGGCTCTGGTCCGGCGGCCTGGCGGGCATCTTCGGCGCGTAACCGCTGACGGGGGGTGCGTCCCCCTCCCCCCTTTGGGGGGCGGCGCGCCGACGGGCCGGGGTGAGGGGTGCAGCTCCCTCCCCCCTCTGGGGAGAGGGATAGGGTGAGGGGTGCCGCATGTCCCCTCTCCCTTCCAGGGAGAGGGCTAGGGTGAGGGTCGGGTCCCCCTCTCCCCGTGGGAGGAGCATTCGCTCACGGGTAGGGGTGAGGGCTACCTTCGAAAAAGGTGGATTATGCGTACACTGATAGTTCTGCTGGCTTTGCTGGTGGTCGCCGGGCTGGCCGAGCAGCCGGCCATCGCCATCATTGACCTGGAGGCCAAGCTCTGCGCCAAGGAGCTGGCGGACGCCGTCTCCGACATCCTGCGCACCGAGGTAATTGATACCGGGCAGTTCCGGGTCATCGAGCGGGCGCAGCTCGCTAAGATCATAGAGGAGCATTCCTTCCAGTTGTCGGGCCTGGTGGACGCGAGCACCATCGCCGAGTTCGGCAAGCTGGTGGGGGCGGACTATGTCGCCCTGGGCAGCGTTTCGGTCCTCGGCGGCACCTACACCGTCACGCTGCGCTTCATCAACGTGGAGACGGCGGAGGCCGTCCTGGGCAAGACGGAGAGCACCGACAGCCAATCGGGCCTGCCCGACGTGTGCCGCAGGCTGGCCGCGGCGCTCACCGGCCTGCCGTACAGCGGCACCGGATATGGTTTCGCCCCAGACACCTTCTGAGGTTACACGCCGAGCTACGGCGGCGCCGGCCGCATCGCCTTCACCTCCGACCGCGACGGGGACGGGGAAATCTTCGTGATGGACGCCGACGGGAGCAACCCGACCCAGTTGACGAACAACACAAGCTATGACGCGTATCCCGCCTGGAGTCCGGACGGTCGCCGCATCGCCTTTGGCTCCGACCGCGACGGGGACGGGGAAATCTTCGTGATGGACTCAGACGGGCGCAACCAGACCCAGTTGACCTTTAACGGAAGCTCTGGGGATTTGCCAACTCCAACTTGGAGTCCGGACGGCCGCCGCATCGCTTTCGACTCCGACCGCGACGGGGACGGTGAAATCTTCGTGATGGACTCAGACGGGCGCAACCCGACCCAGTTGACGAACAACACCAGCGGTGACTGGTATCCCGCCTGGAGTCCGGACGGCCGCCGCATCGCCTTCGACTCCTTCCGCGACGGGGACAGGGATATCTTCTTGATGGACGCCGACGGGCGAAACCAGACCCAGTTGACCAACAACACAAGCGATGACTGGGATCCCGCCTGGTGCCCGGTGGAGTAGCCCCTTTCCCCTCCCCCCTCGGGGGGGGAAGGGATGTTGATTTCGGCGGATGGATATTCCGGCTTTGTACCCTCACCCCTTCCCTCTCCCTTAAAGGGAGAGGGGGACTCCCCTCCCCCCTCTGGGGGGCGGCGCGCCGACGGGCCGGGGAGGGGGGTGAACGGGCTCGGGCGGTGGTTCGGGGCGCGGGCGCCCGCAGACGGTCGCCCCTACGGGGGCGGGTTTGGGCCGGGGCGAGGGCTGCCGCATGTCCCCTCTCCCTTCCAGGGAGAGGGCTAGGGTGAGGGTCGGATGGCGGCCCGCGGTGGACTCGTCCCACGGGACCGCCCTACATCATCGCAACCAGCGAGGCGTGCGCCGGGGTGAGGGGCAAGAAAACGGGCTTTAATCTCGGTGCGTAACCCGATTATAAAAGGAAAAACTATGCGGACGTTAGTTATCCTACTGGTCATCCTGGCGGTCGCCGGGCTGGCCCTGGAGCCCGTCATCGCCATCGTGGACTTCGAGGCGGTGAACTGCGACGCCGGGCTGGCGCGCGGGGCGTCGGAACTGGTGCGGGCGGAGCTTTACTCCCGCGGCGACCTGCGCCTCGTCGAGCGCGGCCGCCTGGCCCAGGTGCTCCAGGAGCAGGCCCTGGCGCTCTCCGGCCTGACCGAGGGCGACGCTGCCCAGGTGGGCCGCCTGGTTGAGGCCGACTACATCCTGTTGGGCAGCGTCACCGAGTTCGACGGCGCCTATACCATCTCCGTGCGCTTCGTCAACGTCTCCAGCGGCCTGGTGGCGAAAGGGGCGCAGGAAACGGCCCAGGTCGAGCGGCGCATCCCGGCGGTCTGCTCCGAGCTGGCCGAGGAGCTGGCCGAGGCCGCCGGCGCCCTACCCCTCCCCGCCGCCGCCGAGGGCGACACGCCCTACAACGTCGGGCTGGCGCTCTCCGGCACCCTCGTCTTTCATCTCTCAGGCGACATCCACAGCCTGGACCTGGCCACGGGCGAGGGACGCCAGTTGACCACCGACGGCCAGAGCTGGCAGTCCACCATCTCCCGCGACGGGGAGCTCGTCTGCTTCAGCTCCAAGCGCACCGGCAACCTGGACCTTTACCTGATGCGGCCCGACGGCTCCGGGGTCGAGCAGCTCACCGCCACCCCGAGCGTCGAGGATTCCGCCGCCTGGTCCCCCGACGACGACGCCCTCGTCTTCCACACCGACCGCGACGGCAACTACGAAATCTACACCCTGGACGTGTCGAGCGGGGACACGGCGCGCGTCACCAACCACCCCGCCGAGGACTCCTACCCCGACTGGAGCCCCGACGGTGAGTGGATCGCCTTCCAGTCCCGGCGCACCGCCTACACCGGCCAGCCGGAGGTCTACCTCTGCCGGCCAGACGGCTCCGACCTCGAGCGCCTGGGGCCGGGAATGTTCCCCCGCTTCAGCCCCGACGGCGAGAGCATCGTCTGTGTCCGCAGCTACACCGGGGCGAGCAATTGGCAGGAGGGCGACTGGGAGCTGGCCGTCTACGACACCGACGGCGGCGACGTTCAGCGCCTGACGGAGAACGGCGGCGCCAAGCGCTTCCCCGCCTTCACCGCCGACGGCCGGACGATCATATTCGACGACGCCTACACCGACATCTTCGCCTACAGCCTGGACACCGGCGACATCTACCGCGTCACCTGGAACGGCTGCTGCGTGCCCAGCTACGGCGAGTCGGAGGATTAATTCTCCCTCCCCCCCGCTGGGGGGAAGCGCGCTTACGGGCCGGGGTGAGGGCTGCCGAATGTCCCCTCTCCCCTCTGGGGAGAAGCGCGCTTACGGCCCTGAGTGAGGGCTGCCGAATGTCCCCTCTCCCCTCTGGGGAGAGGGCTAGGGTGAGGGGTGCATATGACCGGCAAGCTATTTATTGTGCTGACCGTTCTGGCTTCGGTTACGACGGCCCCGGCCGGCGTCATCGCCTACGACCTGGGCGGGATGCTCTATCTCGCGAACGACGACGGCACGGACACCCGGCTGGTCTCGGAGGTCTTCGGCCCCGAAGAGCTGGGGCTGGTGGTGGACCTCTCCCCCGACGGGGAGAGCATCCTCTTCGCCGCCTGCACGGAGGAGGATTGGGCTATTTTCACCGTCAACACCGACGGGAGCGGATTCGCGCAGTTGACCGAAAACCTCGACTGGGACGGCCTGCCCTCCTGGAGTCCCGACGGCGCGCGCATCGCCTGGAGCTCCATGGCGACCGACGACGGCCTGCCCGACATCTTCCTCATGGACGCCGACGGCACGAACCGTCACCGCCTGACCGACCTGGAGGACTGGGCCCGGTGGCCCGTCTGGCGCCCGGACGGGGCAGCGATTCTTTTCTGCTACGGCCAGTCCTCCTACGGCGACCCCGCCGTCATCGAGCTGGTGCTCGCCGACGTGCAGACCGGTGCCCTCGAGCAGCTCACCGACCTGGGGGCCGAGATCATAGACCCCTGCTGGAGCCCCAACGGGTCGCGCATCGCCGTCAGCGCGAAATTCCCCGGCGCGGAGAGCTTCGATATATACCTCCTGGGCGCCGACGGGGGGAACCCTACTCAGGTCACCTTCTCCGAGGTGGATTGCGTGTACCCGTGCTTCACCGACGACGGCCGACTGTTCTACAACACCAACGAGCCGGGCGAGGGCGGACCCGCGCTGTCGGATGAGCCACCCCCGGTGGTGCACCGCATTTGGGTGATGGACCTGGCGACCGGGGATGCGCGGGAGGTCTGCCCGGGCAACGACCCCGACTGGGGCCCGGGGGCGGACTGATGGCCCTCCACGAGCGCGACCGCGCCTGAAGGCGCGCGGAGGAACCCGCCAGCGGTGACTTCGAGAAGCTGGGCTTCACCCCCAACACCCGCAGGGCTGAGGGTGCTTTCTCCTGCCGCTCTTCGGGGGAAATTTCTCCGGCCGCGCCGATCCTACAATCCCCGCCAACCTGCTCTATCTTTCCCGGAGCAGGTCCGGGGCCTGTGTGCGGAAAAAATATGTAAGACTCGTCTGTTATAATTTGTTGCGGTTAGGCAAACTTCACAAGCGAAAGGTGAAACCGTGCGCAAGACCGCCGTTATCATCCTGTTGATCATCTCCGCCGCCCTGGCCGCGCCCAAGCTCAAAATAGCCTTCATGGGCATCGAGCCCAGCGGCGTGAGCGAGTCCGTGGCCTCCGGCGTGTCGGACAGCTTCCTGAACGCCCTCATCAACACCTACCGTTTCGAGGTCGTCGAGCGGGACCGCCTGGAGGCCCTGATGGAAGAGCAGGGGCTGGCGATTTCCGGTTGCACGACCACGGAGTGTTTCGTTCAGGTGGGCCAGTTGGCGGGCGCCCAGAAGGTGATTGTGGGAAAAGTCGCGCAGGTGGGCGGGTCCTATATCGTCAGCGTGCGGCTGGTGGACGTTTACTCGAGCCGGGTGGAGCAGTCGC
>Ga0315289_10003387_pt1 | contig 24207 bp, 35 predicted proteins | sample YL17G11_40_MG_FD_203452 | JGI IMG/M metagenome (GOLD analysis project Ga0315289, IMG submission 203452) | Sediment microbial communities from Yellowstone Lake, YNP, Wyoming, USA - YL17G11_40 | ecosystem: Environmental > Aquatic > Freshwater > Lake > Sediment | place: USA: Wyoming | collected...
AGATGGCAGATAGAATTTAAAACCCTGACCTGCAAGAATAATGTAGTAAAGAAGTATTCCTACCAAAAGATTCATTATTACTCCAGCTAAAAGCATTTTGGTTTTCTGCCAAGGCTTAGCACTATAATATCCCCTGCTGGCTTTTCTATGCTCTGGATTTTCTTCATCTTTAATTCTGACAAATCCTCCAAAAGGAAGAGCATTAATAGAATAAGTGGTTTCTTTTACTTTTTTACTCCAGATTCTTGGCGGATAACCAAACCCAAATTCTTCAACAAGCATTCCTGCTCTTTTAGCAACAATAAAATGGCCAAATTCATGGACAAATACCAAAAAGCTTAAAATGAAAAGAAAAACAATTAAAGCAATTAAAAACATATATTAAATTTCCATTATTTCTCTGTTCTTGGCCTCAACTACTTCATCTATCTTAAGATTGTATCCATCAGCTAATTTCTGCACTTCATCTTTAGCCTTAAATTTATCATCTTCAGTAACTTCTTTGGCTTGGAATTTAACTTGCACCTCTCTTAATATCTCATCTCTCCATCTTCTCACTTCTTCTCTGGCCATTTCTTTTTCCTTGCCTATTTGAGTAACTAAATTCTTTCTGAATTCTTCTGTCAGAGAAGGAAGGTTAATCCTGATACCGTTATTATCAGTTGATGGCGTAACTCCCATATTAGCCTGACTAATAGCTTTGTCTATGGCACTTATCATTGATTTATCCCAGGGCTGAATAAGAATCTGCCTTGCTTCAGGACAAGATATAGCTGCTACTTGTTTAATAGGCATCATCTGGCCGTAATAGCTGACTAATATATCTTCAACTAAAGCTGGGCTGGCTTTGCCAGTCCTGATTTTTCTTAAATCCTGTTTGAAAAACTCAATGAATTTTTCAATTTCAGGAGAATGCTCTTGAATTATTGTTTTGTAATTTATCATATTTCTAATAAAAATAATTCTAATGTTAAACGAGTGTTTAAAGGAGTGCTTGATAACAAATACTGGTAATCTTGTATGGAATTAATAATCTTTCTTGTTTCAGATAATTCCCATAATCTTTTGATATCCTTATCCAAAATTTGATTTTGCATTAATTGCCTGAAATATGACAACCAGATTTCAAAAGTCTGATTTATCTCAGCCTCTTTGGAAAGCTGATTAGCATATTCAAAGCGATGATATAAGTCCTTTTTCTTTACCTCTTCTATCTCTGCAATTCTTTTTTCCCAGATAAGACCATTTTCTTTCCCTTCCAAAGATTCTATCACCATTCCTGGCTTTCCAAAAGCGCACATTCCTGAATCTTTAAATCTTTTTTTAATCTCTTCTTCTGAAACAAGCCAAAACCTTACTGCCTGGCATCTGGAAACAATGGTTGTTAAAAGATTCTGCGGATATTCAGTTATTAAAATTATTACCTTTTTTCCTTTCGGCTCTTCTAACTGCTTTAACAAAGCACTCTGAGCTTCAAAAGTCATTAAATGAGCCTGATCAATGATAGCAATCTTGTATCCTTTATTTAAAGGAGAAAGGGAAACCTTATCTTTTAAATCCCTGATCTGCTCAATAGAAATGCTTTTTTTATCAATTTCTGGCTCAATAAAGATAAGGTCTGAATGAGACAATTGATCTGTCTGATAACATGACTGGCATTTATTGCAAGGTTCTTTTTTAGCTTCAGCACAATTAATGTATTTAGCAAACTCTAGAGCAATTTTTTTCTTTCCTATCTGGCTTGGCCCGGAAAAAAGATAGGCATGGGCCATTCTCTTACTATCAACAATGCTTTTCAAATATTCCCATTGTTTTTTATGGCCGATTATTTCCATTATCTTTTTGTCATTATGCTTTTTTTGTAAACATCCAGATTCTCTAATACCACTCCTGTTCCTTTAGCAACACAGAATAATGATTCATCAGCTACAAAGCAAGGCACTCCTGTCATTTTAGCAACAAGCTGGTCTAAGTTTCTTAACAAAGCTCCTCCCCCTGATAAAACCATTCCCCTATCCATAATATCTGCTGATAATTCTGGAGGAGTTTCTCTTAAAACAATTTTAATTGACTGGATAATTTCTTCTAATACTCTGTTAATTGCTTCACATACTTCATTAGAGCTGACTTTTATTGTTTTAGGTAACCCCAAAATCATATCTCTTCCTTTTACTTCCATTATCCTTTCTTTTTTCTCAATTACTGCTGTTCCGATTTTAATCTTAATATCTTCTGCTGTTTGCTCCCCAACTGCCAGATTATGTTTTTTCTTAATATATTCAGCTATAGCCATATTCATTTTATCTCCAGCTGTTCTAACAGAATTAACAGTCACAATTCCTCCCAAAGATATAACAGCCACTTCAGTTGTTCCCCCGCCAACATCAATAATCATATGGCCAGAACAGCTGTTAATAGGAATGCCTGCTCCTATAGCTGCTAATATTGGTTCTTTAGCTACAAAAGCTGCCTTTGCTCCAGCTTCCATAGCTGCTTCAATAACTGCTCTTTTTTCAGTTGAAGTAATACCAGCAGGAACAGAAATGATTAATTCTGGCTTAAATATCTGATACCAAGGTTTTGTTTTCTCAATAAAATATCTTAACATTGCCAAAGTCACTCTGTAATCAGCAATAACTCCATCTTTTAAGGGTCTGTAAACCTTTATTGTATCAGGAGTTCTGCCAATCATTTCTTTGGCTTCTTTGCCAACTGCCAATATCTTATTCTCATCAACAGAAACAGCTACAACAGAAGGTTCATTTAAAACCACTCCTTTTTTTGGAACATATACCAAAGAATTGCATGTTCCTAAATCAATTCCTATTTTCCTTACCAACATATTATTCTGATATTCTTTTAATATCTGCTCCTAATTTTTGCAGTCTTTCTTCTATCCTTTCATATCCTCTGTCTATCTGATACACATTGCTGATTGTTGTTGTGCCTTGGGCTATTAATGCTCCAGCTATAAGTGATGCTCCTCCTCTGATATCAGGAGAATTAACTTCTATTCCAAATAACGGAGTAGGGCCATTAATAATTGCTCGGTGCGGATCAGCAAAAATTATCTGCGCACCCATTTTATTCAATTCTTCAAGATATTTCAACCTGTTCTCATATAAAGGGTCATGTAACAAGGTTGGGCCTGTTGACTGGGTTGCTAATGTTCCAAACAATGGCATTAAATCACTTCCTATTCCTGGATAAGGCAAGGCCTGAATTTTTTCAATCTTTAATTCAGACCAGGGTTTTATATGAATAGTGGTTTCATCAATTATTTCAATTGGCAGACCAAAATCCCTTATCCTTTTTAAAGGAAGCTCTAAAAACTGCAATTCAGCATTTTTGATAATAATATCCCCTTTTACACAAGCAGCTAATAGAATAAATGTTCCTGCTTCTATAGGGTCATTCATAACCCTATGCTCAAATCCTTTTAGGTTTCTTTTGCCCTTTATCTTTAAATGATGAGTGCCAGACCCTCCAATTTCTGCTCCCATCTTTTGCAGAACCTTTATCAATTCCTGCACCTGATAATCACAATCAGCTATTTTAATTTCTGTTTCTTTATCAAAATTGGATAAGAATAACAAAAGATTTTCAGTAGTAGTAACGCTTAATTCATTTAAAACAATTTTGGTATTAACAATATCTTTTGGGAATGAGAAATTAAAACTATCTCCTTCTGGGACAATCTCTGCTCCCGCTTGTTTGAAAGCATCCAAATGAGTAGATATTGGCCTGGCTCCAATAATGCATCCTCCTGGCTGGGCAAATTTAATCTTTTTAAATCTAGCCAATAATGGACCAACTAATAATACTGAGCCTCTTAATTTCTTAATCAATCCTTTGTCTAATTTATCAATATCAATATCTTTAGTATTGATTTCAAGCTTTCTTTCATTTAACCATTTAATTTCTGCTCCCATTCCTTTAATTATTTCTATCATTTTAAAAATATCTTCTATCAAAGGAATGTTATCAATAACACAAGTTTTATCAGTTAAAAGAGTAGCAGCTAAAATAGGAAAAGCAGCGTTCTTAGCACCCCTTACTTCTATCTCGCCCTTCAAAGGTTTACCTCCATTAATTACAAATTTATCCATATATTAAGGTGGCTTTAATAATCTAATATTAAACTAAAAACTGATTGTTGGCAACATTAAAAAAGAACCAGGCGGCGTGCTTGCACGCCGCCCAGAAACACCCTCAGAGTAGTGGTCCGGCAAAGGCCGAGAACCGGATTCCCGGTTGCCGCCAGTGAGACGGAAATATCCTCGTCTTCTCATCTCTCGGATCCCGACTGCAACAAGTGCAGTTCGTAGCGAACAGGATGTTGGAGATCCCGATTCCCCTGGCCTGCTCTTCGATCATCGCTCGCAGGTCTATACTGAACTTATCCTGCTCTTTGTAGCAGCAGGGTCCGATCCCAGGGCCATCAATCAGAGCAATCTGCTCTGGCATCACGCCAAAGGTCTCACATAGAGCCAGGACGCCGATCTCGACTACGTTTCGTCGAAGCTCGGTCTTCCCTCCATGGAGAAGGGCAAACGCACATCCAGCATCTAGCAGAATCTGATGGCAGTCAGCTGGGCGTAGCTCAATTACCACGCCTAGCTGATCGGTCATGAGACCATCACAATCGACAGAATCATCCTCTCCAACTCTCTCTCCAACTCTGGCAATCGTGATGAGTCTCTTCAGATCTTCTGCTCTTGGGATTGGAACCATTCGCACGATTCGGTACGACTCCAACCCCGCCTCGATGATCGCTATTTGACGGTTCAACCGCGCATCATCACTGTACTTCGGAGAGGTATTGCCTCTGACTAGAGTTGTGAAAACAAACCCGAGTCTTGGCATTCCTTCTCCTTGTGGGAATCTCGCGAGAGTGAAACCGTCCGAGAAGATCAGACCAACATGCCCGGTCGATCTTCTCGTAGGGATCGCTACCTTCTCTACCATCAAAACCACCCCCTCAAGGTGCAATGAACATATTCATATCATAGCACAGAAAAGACTTGCTGTAAAGCAAATGGAAAGGAAAAGGAGGCGAGCTTGGTCGCCTCCTCTCCGGTGCTTGCGTCAACAGACGCTCCGCCTAGTCGAGTCTGTGTCTTCGTCCTCGTTGTGCGTACGGTAGACCTCTCATCTGTAGCAGTCTGTTGTTCCCTCGGTGCTGCCACAGCACCGCCCTAAACCGACCCACGTCTGTTGACGGATGCCACACGACTGGAAGCCGTGTGCATTTTATAGCTCCCGGATGATCAAGGAGCAAACAGAAAACTTTTGTTCTCTATTTGCTTCTCAATTATTTCTTCTGACACTGTTTGATAAACCTTTCCAAATCTTTTTCCTGTATCCTATATATCCTCTTATTAAATTGTATAGCTTTTATCTTCCCTTTCTTAATATAATCTAAGACCGTATCTCTTCTTAATCTTAATCTTTCTGCAGCTTCTTGAGTAGTTAATAAAGTAATAGCGCGTATCTTTTTAGGATTGCGGATATTTGGTTGAAACAATACAGCACTCTTTTTTGTACCCTTATCTTCTGCCATTAGAATATTGTAGCACTACTTAACATTGGGTCAAGATTAATAATAAACAGCTTAGCAAAAAGGTGCGGCCCGGCAAGATGTTGCCGAGCCTCATGTGTGCGGAGACGAGAAGAATCCAATCGGCAGCTCTATCACCTCCTTTTTCACGAGGATGATGAATCGCAAAGCTAAGGACGTTTACCCTCTTCTCGTCTCCGCTTAAGGAGCACAGTCCTTGAACCAAGAAACGATTCTCGGACTGCAACATGAATCGTATATCGCCCTATGTCTTTTGTAAAGATTTTATAAAAGCCAAAGGAGACGACTCAGTGCCGTCTCCTGCAAGCAAACGCTTTCGCGTTGCCCGGATTCGTTGGCAATCGAGGGCTTTAGGAATACGTACGTTCCTTTATTGCGCTCTGCCAACGATATGCAATCCCTTTCGGGATTAACACCTGCAATGAACTAGAATTGAGTTTTGGCTTTGGGGCGGCCAGACCGCTCTAGCCGCCCCTAGCCTGACTCGTGAACCTGGGTGTGCGCCTTAGCGACACCACTATTGCTGTGTCCCTGCATTGGCTAACGAACCCAAATCTGCCACATAGCAGGCACTCGTGGAGACGAGTACCATTCGTCAGTTACTGCAGGCCGCTCCGCTCGCCCTTTCTGACCATCAGAAAGATCAAAGCGAGTTTTGTGCAGAAAGCGGACACAGCGCACTTCTTGCTTCTTATTAGGATCAAGAAGCGAATAAAAGGATTTCCCTTTATTCGTTTCTCAATCAAAGCAATATTCTTTTACATCAAAAAGTCCTTTTTGTCAAACAAAATCCGCCTTATTAAGGCGGACCCTGTTTTACCTCTTTGCCCACTGTGGGGCACGTCTTGCTCTTTTTAAACCAAACTTCTTTCTCTCTCTTTCTCTGGAATCTCTGGTTAAAAATCCTGCTCTTTTTAATCTTTTCCTGAAATCTATATTAAATTTTACTAAAGCTCTTGATACGCCATGCCTTATTGCTTCTGCCTGAGAATGCAATCCCCCGCCTTTCACTATTATTGTTGCTCCGAATTTCTCAATCACATTCATTTTCTCCAAAGGATCAAGAATTATTCTTTCAAGAATCTTCTGATTAAAATAAGCTTCTAGTGTTTTGTTATTAACTAATATCTTCTTATCTCCTTTGTTAAACAATCTTACTCTGGCAATAGAAGTTTTTCTTCTGCCAACAGCAGAAAAATATTCATTGGTTTCAGCAACCTTGATAACAGGTGCTTCTTCTTTTTTGTGATGGACAACCTTCTTTACAACCTTTTTAACAGGTTTTTTGACAGTTGCCTTAGCTGGTTTTTTAACAATGGTTTTTGGCATAATTATTTAATCATTTTTAAACGTTTCATCATTTTGGCTTGCAGCTTATTCTTAGGAAGCATTCTGGAAACTGCTAATTGTAAAACCTTTAAAGGATTCTTCTGCATTAATTTCCCTAAAGTAATTTCTTTTAATCCTCCGAGATATCCGCTGTAATGATAATATGTTTTATTCTTCCCTTTTTTCCCAGTTATCTTTATCTGATCAAAATTCTTTACTTTTACATAATCCCCGCAATCATTGTAAGGAAGATAATCTGGTTTGTTCTTGCCTTGTAATAAAATAGCAATCTTGCTAGACATCCTACCCAAAGACACATCTTTGGCATCAATGATGTGAGTTTCTCTTTTAATTAAACTTTTAGTTTTTTTAGTGTCCATATTATTTTACCAATTCAATAATAGCCATTTGAGCAGCATCTCCTTCTCTGAATCCTATTTTTAAAACTCTGGTATATCCTCCTTTTCTATCCTTGTATCTCGGAGCAATTATTTCTACCAGCTTTTTAACAGATTTATAGGAAATCTTTTTAGCTAACTGCCTTCTAGTAGCCAAATCACCTTTTCTGGCTTTGGTTATCATTCTATCCATAAGCATAGAAAGCTCTTTGGCTTTAGCTTTAGTAGTAGTAATCCTTTCTTTGCTAATCAAAGCAGTAATCAGGCTTTTTATCAAAGCCTTTCTCTGGTCTGTTTTCATGCCGAATTTTCTTCCTTGCTTTCTTTTATTCATGCTACTCTGTTTTTAATTCAAGGCCTTTCTTCTTTAATGCTTTTTTAATCTCTTTTAATCCTTTATCTCCTAATCCTTCAATTTCTAAAATATCTGCTTCTGTTTTCTTAATCAAACCAGCAGCAGTTTTAATATGAGCTTCTAACAAAGCATTTAAAGTTCTTGTTCCAAGCTTCATATCTTCAATATTGATTTCTGCCAAGTCAGATGCTTTGCTTTTTTCTTTTTCTTTTTTCACAGGTTTAGAACCTTCAATTATTTCTTTTATGCCTGTATCAATTAAATTAAAATGGTCTACTAAAATAGTATTAGCTTCATTTAAAGCATCTTGGGGATTTACAGTCCCATCTGTTTCTATCTCAATAAATAATTTATCAAAATCAGTTCTCTGACCAACTCTCATATTTTCAACTCTGTAGCTGACATTTCTAATTGGAGTAAATATGGAATCTACAGGTATTTCTCCAATCTCTAACTTCTCCCCTTCTCTCATTTCTTTTGGCTCATATCCTACTCCTTTTTTAACAGTAATCTCCATTTCCATTTCTGAATTCTTGCTGGTTAAGGTAGCAATCTTCTGGGTTTTGTTAATCAATTCCAATTCTGTTGGCAAATTAAAATCAGCAGCAGTAACATCTTTTTGCCCTTTAACTTTTAAGGTTGCCCTTATTGGTTCTTCAGAAAAAATCTTGAATCTTAATTTCTTTAAATTAAGGCAGATATGAATTACATCTTCCATTACTCCTGATATGGTTGAAAACTCATGCTGCACTCCCTTTATCTTTACATTGGTTATGGCTGCGCCTTTTAAAGATGAAAGCAATACTCTGCGCAAAGCATTGCCGATAGTAAAGCCATATCCAGGATAAAAGCCTTCAATGACAAATTCAGCAAAATTGTCTTTCTGATTAATTATTTTTGGAGCTGATGGTAAAGGAATCATGCTGTTTTTTAAAGTATTAATTTATTTTGAATAAAACTCAAATATTGCCTGTATTTCTGCTGGTGGAGCAGCCATATCAATGGTTGGATAACCAATAACTTCTCCTTCCATTTTTTCAGGATCAAGCATTAACCATAATGGCGGCTGTATCTTTTTAAGAATAGCTGGCATGTCTTTGAAAGCAGTCTTTCCCATAGACACTGCCCTGACAGTAATCTTGTCTCCTTTTTTAAGATGCATGCTTGGGATATCAACTGTTTTGCCATTAACAGCAAAATGTCCGTGAGTAACCATTTGTCTGGCTTTTACTTTGGAAGTGGCAAAGCCTAATTTGTAAACAGTGTTATCCAGTCTTGTTTCCAAGTTTTTTATCAAGGCCTCTTGAGCATTTCCTAAGGCGCTAGCTCCTCTTCTTGATCTTTCCAAAACCTCAACAACATAGTTCTTGAACTGTTTCTCGCTCAAACCATACCAGTTCTTTAATCTCTGTTTTTCTTTTAACTGTCTGCCATATTCTGAAAGACCGCCCAGTCTTCTTTTCCCTTTTATTCCTGGCGGATATGGCTTAACAGTCATTGGGCATTTGGCAGTATTGCATTTGTCTCCTTTTAAAAACAATTTCTTGCCAACCCTTCTACAAATTTTACATTTTGGTTTGGTTTCCATAGATTATACTCTTCTTGGTTTCTTCCTTTTGCAGCCATTATGCGGAACTGGCGTTAAATCTTCAACAGAAATAATATTAGCCCCTTGCCCTGCTAAAGCTCTCAAGGCCGATTCTCTACCGCTCCCAATTCCTTTGATTTTTACAGCAATTTCCTCAATTCTGAATTTTTCAATTGCCTGAGAAATTATCTCTGCTGCTTTAGCAGCTGCATATGGTGTTCCTTTTTTAGTACCTTTAAAACCTATTTTACCAGAACTGGCCCAAGTTAAAGTATTACCATTAGTATCAGTTAAGGTAAGAATGGTATTATTGTAAGTTGAGGAAATATAGATAACTCCCTTTCGTATCTGCCTGGGAGCTGAAGAAGCGGATTTGGCTCCAACTTTCTGTATCTTTGACTCCACTTCTTCGGTCTCTTTTAAAACCTCTTCTTGGGTTTGTTTTATTACTTTTTTCTTTCCCATATTATTTTAGGTTGGTGCTGGTGCAGCTTTTTTGCCTGAACCAACTGTTTTTCTAACATTACCTCTAACTGTTCTGGAATTAACTCTGGTCGTCTGACCTCTGACAGGCAATCCCCTGGCATGCCTACCTCCTCTCCAGCAGCTAATTTCTTTTAACCTTTTAATGTTTAACATCTTATCCTTTCTTAACTCTCCTTCTACTTTGTAATTCTTGGTAATAAGTTCCTGAATCCTACTCACCTCTTCACTGGTAAGATCATTGGTTTTTTTCAATGGATCTACTTTAGCATCAGCTAAAACCTTTTTGCTCAAAGTTAAACCTATCCCATAAAGATAGGTCAGAGCAATTACTATTTGTTTTTGATTGGGCAGATTAACGCCCGAAACTCTTGGCATAATTATTTTCCTTGTCTTTGTTTATGCTTTGGATTCTCGCATATGACAAAAATGCGGCCCTTTCTTTTAACCGTTTTGCACTTCTTGCAGATTTTTTTAATAGATGGTTTTACTTTCATCTTTTTCTGAATATGATCCTGCCTCGCAAGTCATTAGGTGTTGGCATTTCCACTGTTACTTTGTCTCCGGGCATAATCTTGATTTTAAACATCCTAAGCTTTCCAGCTAAGTGTGCTAAAATCTCCCGGCCATCAGAGAGTTTAACCCTAAATGTCGTACTTGGCAAGGCTTCGGTTATCACTCCGTCGCATTTGTAAGTTGTTTTTTTATCTGCCATTTAACAGATTCTTTTTAACAGATTTATCAGATAATAGCAAGATTCTTATAAAAGGTCAATGGGTTTTACTCAAATTTGACATTAATCTCAATTTGCTCAGTCAAAACAGAACCTTTGCCTGTGAAAAACGGGCTTAATTTAACACTTGGCTCTGTTTTCATTTCTGGATAAACCTCCATGATATATCTTTTAATATTGCTTGGGCTCTGACCTTTAACTACTTCTTTTAGACTTACCAAGTCAATTGGCGGATATACTTCTATGCTAAAATCAATATTTAAAGCAATATTCTGCTGAGCATCAATAATCGGCTCAATGGTTTTTATCTGAATACTCCCCTCTTTAATATCTAGATCAGCAAATTGCTGAGCTTCAAGATATTTTGATATCAAAGAAATCAAATCAGATTTCTTTATCCCTAAAACAGAAGCATTTACTTTTAATTGATAAATGAAGGTGTCTTTAATTTGGCCTACTTGGGCATCAACAGGGCTTGATTCAGTAATATCAGTTTCAATTGTCTTATCAATCAATGCATATTCTTCTCCTGCCAGACCCTTTAATTCTTGTAAGGCTCTGTCTTCTACTTCAAGCTTTAATTCAGCTTCTGCTTTATCAATATCACTCTGGCTAATCTTTTTAACTGAGCTTGAAGATCCTCCTTGCATTTTGGCCAAAGATTTGCCAGTAATATCAGAATACAAAGTAGGCGGATCAAAATTCCTTAATCCAGGAATAGAGAATGTACAAGGATCAATATTAAAATCACTGCCAGTCTCAGATGCTATTACCTCAACATTTATTGATCCATTAGCTGGAACAGTAAATTTCTTTTTAGCTAAAAACATTCTGGTTGGGCTAGAAGATGATAAGAATCTGGTATTAGCTATTAGAGAAACTGATTTGTTGTACTTGCTTGTTACCTTAATTGTTCCATGAGCTTTTTCAGCTGAATCAGATTGAGAAGCTGCAAAGCCCTTGGAAATAATGACTTCTTTTTTGAATTCTTTAGCAGGAGCTATTTGATTAGCAAAATCAATTTCTGCTAAATCCTTTTTAGCATTTAAAGTAATCTCTGAATCCATTGGCTTGGTCTGAGGCCAGATATCAATCCTGGTTAATTTGGCATGCATAAATCTAGCAGCAACAATTAAGACAATAACAACCAATACTAATCCTCCAATAATCTTTAAAATCATTGGTTTAGCTGATTGCTTGCTTTCTTTTTTCTCTTGAGCAAACACTCTCTTTTTGCTCTCTACAGGCTTTAAATCGTATAACTTAAAAGACATATGATTATTTTAATATTGCTTTTATTCTTCTAATTCCAGCTCCTACTGCTTCTTCTTTTAGGATAATAAAATGTCCTAATTCAGAAGTATTCTGAACATGGGGCCCAGCGCATACTTCTTTGGAAAAATCTCTTACAAAATATACATTAACTATTTCAGGATATCTTTCCTTAAAAAAGGCTAAAGCTCCTTGAGCTATAGCGTCATTATATTTCATTTCTCTTTTTTCAACAACAAGATTTTTGTTAATAATGTCATTAACAATTTCAGCAACTTGTTTTAATTCTTCGGCATCCACTTTTCTGTCAAAAGAGAAATCAAATCTTAATCTTTCAGGAGTAATATCTGAACCCATTTGCTGTACTCCGTTTCCTAATACTTGCCTTAATACCTGATGTAATAAATGAGTAGCAGTATGAAGCTTAGTAGCTTTGTATCTATCATTTTCATCTTCAATATCATTAATGCCTATTCCTCCAAACTTTTTCTGGGCTCCAGCCCTGGAGATTTCTTGGTGCTTTCGCAATTCTTCGTTAAGCCCTTCTTCCGTTATGGTAACAGGAATATCTATTTCTTTAGCTAGTCCTTTCTGATCTTCAATCGAAAGACCATGAGTTTCATAAAAATAAGCGCCAGTTGGGCTATCTAGCCCTTTAATATTCTTCTTTTTGAATTCTTTTAATCCTGCCAGTCTGGCTTTCTCAAAATCATCTTTTTCCTCATTGATAACAGAAATAATTCTGTCTTTTGAAGAAATGAGCTTTTGGTACATGTTAAATATTTCATCAAGGATTATCTCAAAACCATTATCCTGTAATTCAATTCTTTTAGCATGCCTTATTGCTCTTCTTAAGATTCTTCGCAGAATATATCCCCTGTCAATCTTGGCAGGCACAATGCCAGCTTCAATCAGAAAAGCAGCAGCTTTTAAATGATCAGCTATTATTCTAAATGATGCTTGTTCATCAGCATAATCTTTAGAGCAAACCTCCTCTATTGTCTGAATTATTGACCAGAATAAATCTGTTTCAAAAAGAGTGGTTGTTCCTTGCACAGCCATGGCTAATCTTTCCAAACCCATGCCAGTATCAACTCCATTTTGTTTTAACAAAGACAACTCCTTTTTTTCATTCTGAAAATACTGATTAAAAACCAGATTCCATATTTCAACATACCTGTGGCATTCACAATTAGGCAAACATTTTCCTTTTAATTTGCAGGGTTTGCTTGTTAAATCAAAATGTATTTCTGCAGTTGGACCGCATGGTCCTTGATTGCCAGTTGGACCCCAGAAATTATCTTGTCTGCCAAAACCAATTATCCTGTCTTTTGAAATGCCTAATTCCTGCCATAGAGCTAATGATTCTTTATCTTCTGGGATATCTTTATCCCCTTTAAAATAGGTAATCCAAATTTTATCTTTTGGTAATTTAAGATTTTGGGTTAGAAATTCAAAAGCAAATTCTATTGCTTCTTTTTTGAAATAATCTCCAAAGCTAAAGTTTCCAAGCATTTCAAAAAATGTTAAATGAGTTGAATCTCCGACATTATCAATATCAGAAGTACGCAAACAATTCTGAACACTTATTGTTCTGTTTCCATAAAGAGATTTCTCTCCTAAAAAATATGGTTTGAACTGCTGCATGCCAGCACTAGTAAAAAGCACTGATGGATCAATAGGAATTAAAGAAGAACCCTTAATAAGTTTGTGGTTTTTCTTTACGAAAAAATCAACAAATTCCTTTCTAATTTGATTAGAAGTCATTTCAATAACAAATATCTTAGATCTCTTTATATACCATTTTTATCACAAAAGAAAAAGGGGCGACGCCTCCTGCGCCTCCCCAAGAGATTGGTTCTGGCCAGCCATCAACCACGTTTGCGCCATTGCCTAGCCTCGTAGACAAGGTTGGCCCAATGGTCAAAGACAACCATGAAAACGAGGCATGCTCCGACACCACCCACGACTCCCAACAACCAGTATCCATGGTTAGCTATGAACAAACCACATCCGGCGCACACCAGTATGCCTCCCATAAGGCCAACGGTTCGGGTGTCCTTTTCTGGATCGTTGCTGAAATTCTCATCCAGCATGATCCTGGCAACATCAAAAACTGTTGCAAGAACACCGACGAGAATCAGCCCGAATGACCACCAGTTACGATGATCTGCCAAAGCCCAGAAAATGGTAACTAGCACCGCCACACCCCCACAGAAAACCATTATGAGATCGCCTAGCTGCTTTTCCTTCATTCCTCCTCCTTTGTCCTCCAGAACCGTATGGACGAACTGACTTATACTTTACTTTACTTTATTTATTCTGTCAAAACCCTTGCCCCATCTTTCACAATTAGGACGGTATGTTCAAAATGACTGGCTACAGACCCATCTTGAGTAGCAAAAGAAAATCTGTCTGGATTTTGTTTAATCTTTCCATTTCCCATTGAAACCATTGGCTCAATACATAAGACCATGCCTTCTTTTAAAGCTGGCCCTGTTTTTCTTTCCCCATAATTTAATATCTCTGGTGGTTCATGAAGATCTTTTCCTATCCCATGACCGCATAATTCTTTTATCACTGCAAATCCCCTTTTCTCAATATATCTTTGCATGGTATTAGACACATCTCCTAATGTATTCCAGGGCGTCATCTTTTTAATCCCTCTTTTTAAAGCTTTTTTAGTCACTCTTATCAGTCTGGCTTTTTCATCATCTACTTTCCCTATTGGCAGAGTAATGGCCATATCAGAAAAGTATCCCTGATATTCAATACCAATATCTAAAGACAAAATATCTCCTTCTTTTAAAATATAGTCATTGGGAAGACCATGAACCACTACATCATTGATTGAGGTACATAATGTTGCTGGATATCCCTCATGGCCTAGAAATGCTGGCTTAACATTATTCTTTTTAATCAGTTCATTTGCCTTATCGTTTAAAAAAGATAATATTACCCCAGGCTTAACCTCTTTTTTAATCTCATTTAAAATTAGAGCCAGGATTTTTCCAGCCCTGGCCATAATCTCTATCTCCTCTTTGGTTTTAATAGGTATCTCTATCATTTAATATTCAAAGCTTTCAGATTATTAGCAAAGATAACTGATGGTGCTGGCTCAGCACTTACAGTTTTAACAAAGTATTTATGCTTCTTTAAATAATCTATCACAGGCATTGTCTCTGCCTTATATACCTTAAGGCGTACTTTCACAGTTTCTGGATCATCAAGTTTTTTGCGCTCAACTATTCTTGATCCATCCAAAGGACAAGTTTTTAAATTCTTAGTATCTTTATTAAACAAGATTGGATGACGCATCAGCTGACATATTCTTCTGTGAGAATTTCTGAACAATGACCCTTTTTCTGATAAATTAAACAAAATCGTTTTTATATTCTTTTTCCCATACAGCTTTTCTATTGCTGGCATAACTCTTTCTGCCTCAAATGAGCTTCTCGGAGAACCAGCGATTACTAAGCTCTGATTCTCTCCAGCTAATTCCCGTATTCTTTTCTGAACCCAAAAAGTAACTATTGGAGGACTTACTAGTTTTCCTATTTCCCATTTTCTTTTCTCTTCTGAAAAAACATATTTCTTGCCATCAATTATCTTAAATTCTCCCTTCTTAACATGCATTACTTTACCCTCAATAATCTTTGAGGTTTCAAAGTAATAATAGCCTAATTTATCAGCTAAAAGCTGAGCCTGAGTTCCTTTTCCAGATCCAGGAGGACCAATGATAATAATTACTGATTTCTTTCCTAGCTCCATAGGTTATATAGTTTCGTATTCTCTCATCTGCAGCTGAGCATTAATCTGTTTGATTGTATCCAACACTACTGATACCACAATCAATACTGATGTTCCTCCAATCAAGAATCCAAAAGAAGTAATACCTGTTAATCCCTGGATAATTGAAGGCAAAACTGCCATTAAAGATAAGAATAAGGCGCCAATAAACAAAACCCTGTGCAGAATGAATTTGATGAAATGGGCAGTAGAAGGCCCAGGCCGAATGCCTGGCACAAACCCTCCCATTTTCTGTAAGTTCTCTGATATGGATTTGGGATCAAAGGTAACCATTGTATAGAAAAATGTAAACACAAAAACCAATACAAAATATATTATCCCCTGAGCTAAGCCTTTTTCCAAGAAAAAGGAAACAGATTTTGCAACATTACCAAACCAGCCAGCACTCTGGCCTAAAATATTAGCAATCATTCCTGGGATATATAAAATTGACATGGCAAAGATGATGGGAATAACTCCGGCTGGATTTACACTCATTGGCAGATAAGTAGAAGTTCCCCCATACATTCTCATGCCTCTGACTCTTTTTGCATAGGAAACAGGTATGTTTCTCCTGGCTTCAGTAATTAAAACTACTCCAAATATAATTACAAAAACAGAAGCAAGGAATAACAGATATGAAGGTAATTGAGATGATGTCCATTTAGAAAGACTTTCTCCAATACTGATTGGTAGTCTGGCTACAATACCAGCAAAAATCAATAAAGACACTCCATTGCCTATTCCTTTTTCAGTGATAAGCTCTCCTAACCACATTAAAAGTATACTTCCAGCAGTAATAACGATTACAGAAGTAATCATTGTTATTGGAGAATCAATAGATATAGCACCCTGCTTTTGGAATAATCCTAACATTGCATAAGCCTGAATTGCTGCCAAAGGAACTGTAGCCATTCTGGCATACTGGTTAAATTTCTTTCTGCCAGCTTCCCCTTCTTGCTTGTACATCTTTTGCAAAGAAGGAAATATCAAAGTTAGCAATTCAAAGATAATAATAGCAGTAATGTAAGGACCAAGACCTAACATAGCAATAGATATGTTAGACAAAGCACCTCCTGAAAACACATTCATAAAACTAAAAACCTTGAATCTGTCAAAAAACTGCTGGATATTCTGAGCATCCACTCCTGGAATAGGAATGGTAGACATTATCCTGAATACTACAAACAGCAAAAGCACAAAAAAGATCTTTTTTCTTAAATCAGGGATTTTAAACATTTGTAAAATTCTGCTTGTAGCCATAAGAATTATTTTTTATCTTTTGGTTTTGCTGTCTTTTTAACAACAGGTTTTTTAATAACTTCTTTCTTCTTTTCAACCGGTTTTTCTTCAGCTTTTTCTGCTGGTTTTGTTTTCTTTCTCTTTTTTGGTTTTTCCTTTATCACTACTTCTTTTAAAATCACTTCCCCTCCAGCTTTTTCAATCTTTTCCTTGGCAGACTTTGAAACTAAACAATTCTCAAAAACGAATTTCTTTTTCATTTCCCCTGTTCCCAAAATCTTTACTTTAGGCATTCTTTGTAGAAAATTCTTGATTATTCTTTTTTCTACTAATGCTTGAGGAGTAATTTTGGCTCCATCTTCAAATTTCTTTTCAATTTTAGAAAGATTAACAATAATCGGTCTTCTTGAAGACGGCGTAAAATCATATCCTCTAAGTTTAGGATATCTTTTAATAATGTTTCTGATAATTGGCTGGAGTTTTCTTCCTGCTCTAGAGTTCTGGCCTTTTAGACCTCTACCAGAATAAGTGCCCTTGCTTCCTCCTCTGCCAACCCTTTTTTTATTCCTCCACTTTGGATTCGGTTTTAACTGGTGAATTTGCATTTTGAATCTTTTTTACTTTTAACATTTTTAAAGCCTTTAATGTGGCATTAGCATTATTCAGTTTATTTCTTGTTGCCCCAAGTATTTTAGAAGATATGTCTTTTATCCCTGCTAATTGGCAAATAATTCTCACTGTTCCTCCAGCTACCAGACCTCTCCCCTTTTTCTGAGGTCTTAACAATATTTCTGCTGCTCCGAATTTAGCATAAGCCTGATGCGGAATAGTATCATTAACAATTGGTATTTCAAACATATTCTTTTTTGCCATTTTCTCTGCTTTATCAACTGCCTGGGCAACATCCTGCCCTTTTTCTACCCCTACGCCAATTTTACCCTTTCTGTTACCTAAAACCACAACTGCTCTGAATCTTAAAGTTTTTCCTCCGCCTGTAACCTTGGTAACTCTATTTATTTCCAAAACCTCAGAATCATATTCTGATTTTTTCTCTGGAAACCTGCCCGATCTTTCTCTTTTGTTTTGCATCATATGTTTAAAATTCCAATCCTCCTGCTCTGGCTCCTTCAGCTACAGCTTTTACTCTGCCATGATATTTATAACCTCCTCTGTCAAAAACAACTTTTTGGATATCTTTTGATTTAGCAAATTCAGCTATTTTTCCTCCTAACAGATAAGCACTGGCTATTTTTCCTTTCAGCTCTTTTCCTTCTTTATCCTTAGCAGAAGCTTTTTTAATATCAAAATCGCTGAAAGCTATTAAAACCTTTTTAGCTTCATCATCAATTAATTGAGCATAAACATGCTGATTAGATCTGAAAACACAAAGTCTTGGCTTTTTTGCAGTTCCTGATATCTTAGCCCTGACTCTTTTATGCCTTCTTTGCTTATGTGCAATTTTTGAAAAAGTTTTTTCCATAAAATTAAGCAGTAGCTGTAGCTTTCTTCCCTAATTTCCTTCTGATTTTCTCACCAGCATAACGAATACCTTTCCCTTTATATGGTTCTGGTGGTTTTACTTTTCTGATCTGGGCAGCCATTTCTCCTACCATTTTTTTATCAGGCCCAGAAACTGTGATAACATTTTTGGTTACAGCAAATTCAATGCCTTGAGGTTTTTCCATTTTAACAGGATGAGAAAAACCAACTTCAATTATCAAATTCTGTGCTTCAACATTAGCTTTAAATCCTACTCCTTCAATCTCTAATTTCTTTTCAAAACCTTTAGAAACTCCTTCAACCGCATTATTGATAATACTTCTGGCTGTGCCCCATAAAGCATTATTTTCTGGTTTTTCACAGGAAAATATTATCTGATTATCTTTTATCTCAATCTTAATTTCTGGTCTAGTTTTAATTACCAGCTCTCCTTTTGGGCCTTTTACTCTAATGCTTCCAGCTTCAAGCTTCACATCAACTCCTGCTGGTATTTCAATTGGTTGTTTGCCTATTCGTGACATATTACCAAACCTGACAAATTAATTCTCCTCCAAGATTATTCTTTTTAGCTTCTCTGGCATTCATTAAACCTTGAGAAGTAGAAATTATTCTTATCCCCTGCCCGCTTCTGAAACCAATTTCTTTTTTATTTCCATATACTCTTCTTCCTGGCTTTGACAATCTTTTCATTCCTTTGATAACTGGCTCTTTACCATCATATTTCAAGAATAATTTTAATATCTTGTTTGTTTTCTTAAACTTCTTCTCTGTTTTATCAATCAATCCTTCTTTTACCAATAATTCAGCTATCTGGAATTTGATTTTAGAATAAGGCAATTCAACAGCTGGAAAACCAACTGCCTGGGCATTTTTTATTCTAACTATCATATCGCTAATTGGATCAGTGTTCATATATTTTACCAGCTTGATTTACGAACTCCTGGAATCAAACCTTTATTAGCTAATTCCCTGAAGCAAATCCTGCACAAACCAAAATCTCTCATAAAAGCACGTTTTCTCCCGCAGCGAAAACACCTGTTACTGATTCGGGTTGAAAACTTGGCTGGGTGCTTTGATTTTTCTATCTTGGCTTGTGTTGACATATATTAATTTTTCTTTATTGGAAACCCATATAATTTAAATAATTCTGTTGCTTCCTCCTGATTCTTGGCATTGGTGACAACAGTCACTTCAAAGCTGAATATTCTTTTAACGCTTTCCGGAGAAACCTCAGGGAAAACAATATGTTCTTTTATTCCTATCGTTAAGTTGCCTGACTTGTCAATGGATTTTGGCTCCACTCCCTTAAAATCACTGGTTCTTGGCAAAGCAATATTCACCAGTCTTTCAAGAAAATCATACATCTTTTTTCTCCTTAAAGTAACCTTAGCACCAATAGACATGCCTGCTCTGGTTTTAAAAGCTGATATTGATGTTTTAGCATTAGTCAGAACAGGTTTCTGGCCTACAACCAATGCTAAATCATCAACAAACTCCTGGCTGATCTTATCTCTTTCGCTTTTTGTCTTTGGAGCAACAAGCTTGCCAAATCCAACATTAACTACTGCCTTTTTAATCATTGGCACAGCCATTTTGTTCTTATACCCGAATTTCTTCATCATTCCCGGTATAACCTCTTTTTTGTGTTTTTCTAAAAGCTTTATCATATTATTTAATCACTGCCTGACATTTTTTACAGACCCTGCTTTTTCTAAGTTTTTCTTTATCTATTTTACTCTTAATAAACCCTACTCTAGTAGGTTGATTGCATTTGGGACAAATGAGCATTGCTTTAGAAATTCCCAAAGCCCCTTCTTTTGAAATCATCTGGCCTTTTTCCCCTTCTTTCTTAGGCCTCTGATGTTTTTTCTGTATATTAATCTTTTCAACAAAAATCTTGCCTGTTTGAGGCAAAACACGCAGAACTTTTCCTTTTCTACCCTTGTCATCTCCTGATATTATTAAAACTGTATCTCCTTCTTTAATATTCATATTATTTAAATGATTTCTGAGGCTAAGGCTGCAACAGCGTCAAAGCCTTTTTCTTTTATCTCTCTTGGTATTGGCCCAAACAATCTTCCCCCTTTAGGATTTTTTGTCTTGGCATCCAGAATAACAGCGGCATTTTCATCAAATCTGATATATGATCCATCCTTTCTCCTAAAAGCTTCTCTTTGCCTGACAATAACTGCTCTAGTCACTTCATGGGTTTTAACAATCTTTCTTGGTTCAGCTTTTTTAACTGCTACTACAATAACATCGCCCAGCTCCCCTACTTTTCTTTTTGACCCTCCCAAAACTCTAATACACTGAACGAGTTTTGCGCCAGTATTATCAGCAACTTTTAACATTGTTCTTGTTTGAATCATACTTTTTCTGCAACTGGTTTTCTTTCAATAACAATCCATCTTTTATCTTTAGACATTGGCTTGCATTCTTGTATTATCACCTTGTCTCCAATCTGGCATTCTTGTTTAAAATCATGAGCTTTGTATCTTTTATGAGATTTAAAACGAACCTGAAGCTTGGAATTCAATTTAATTGATTCCACTTCAACAACAACTGTCTTTTGCATTTTATTGGAGACCACTCGACCTGATAATTTCTTTTTTGGCATATTTTTAGTTTTGTTTTACTAAGGTTAAAATCCTGGCAATTGTTTTTTTAATCTGGCCTATTCTTCTGACATTTTTTACTTTAGCTGAGGCCAAGTCAAACCTAACCTGTCTTAACTCTTCTCTTAATTGAGCTTCTATTTTCTTTAATTCAGCTGCTGGCTTGGTTTTTAATTCCTTTAATTCCATATTATTCCCCTTCTTTTATAAATTTCATTTTAATCGGAATTTTTGTTCCAGCCTTTCTAAAAGCTTCTCTGGCCATAGCTTCATCTAACCCTGCTAATTCAAATAATATTCTGCCTGGCTTTACTGGGAAAACATAGTGGCTGACAGCTCCTTTTCCTCCACCTAATGGCGCTTCTATCCCTTTGCTAGTAACTGGCTTGTCAGGAAAAACCCTGACCCAAAGTTTTCCTCCTTTTTTAAGATACCTGATGATCGCTCTTCTAGCAGCTTCAATTTGCTTAGCAGTAAGCCATTTTGTTCCCATAGCTTTTAAGCCATATGTACCGAAAGCCAAAGTTGTTCCCCGGCTTTCTATTCCTTTGCTTGTGCCTTTCTGCATTTTCCTGAATTTTACCTTTTTGGGGGCTAACATATTTAATCTTTTTTCTTGATATTAGTATCTTCTTTTTCTATAAACTTATCTCCTTTGTAAATCCAAACCTTTACTCCAATAATTCCATAAGTGCAGTGAGCCTTGGCAAAACCATAATCAATGTCTGCTCTTATGGTCTGTTTTGGCAATCTGCCATTCTTTAACCATTCTCTTCTAGAAATAGTTACTCCATTTAATCTTCCAGAAGCTTCTATTTTAATGCCTTGCACTTCTTTATAGCCTATGGCTTTAGCAATCCCCTCTTTTAATACTTTTCTAAATGGTATTCTTTTTTCCAGTCTCTGAGCAACCCATTGGGAAACCAAAGATGCATTAACCCAGGGATTTCTTATCTCTCTTATCTCCATTTTAAACTCTCCCTTTTTTAATTTAATAGGACTGTGTTTAACAATCTCTTTTTCCAAAGCAGTTTTTAATTCCTCTACTCCTTTTCCCCCTCTGCCAATAATCAAACCTGGTCTGGCAGTATTGATAATAACATTGGTTTTCCCAGCTGATCTTTCAATCTCAACCTTTTCTAATGCCCCTTCTTTTAATCTCTCTTCAAGGAATTCCCTAATAACAAAATCCTCTTCCAGATATTTTGGAACATCTTTGTTGGCAAACCATCTTGAATCCCAGCCTTCAAGATATCCTAATCTAAAACCTTTTGCATGGACTTTGTGTGACATATTATTTCTTGGTTTTTTTCACAGCAGTTTTCTTTTCACCTGCTGGCTTCCTAACTGCTTTCTTATCTTGTACTTTTTCCTCTTTTTTGGCAACAGTTTTCTTGTCTTTTTCGTCTAAAATCAAAGTTATATGGCTGGTTCTTTTTAAAATCTCATTAGCCCTGCCTCTGGATACTGGATGGAATCTTTTTAATTTGTTCCCTTCATTAACAAATATGGTAGCTATATAAAGCTTATCAGCATCCAGCTGAAAATTATTCTTAGCATTAGCAATGGCTGATTTCAAAAGCTTTATCATGGGCTGGGCAGTTTTATTCTTAACAAATGCTAAATCCTCCAATGCTTTGTTCACATCTTTTCTGCGAATCAAATCAGCCACTAATCTGACTTTTCTGGGAGCTGTTCTTAAATTGTTTAATTTAGCTATTACTGCCATATATTATTTTTTGGGAGCTGGTTTTTCTTTTTTAGCAGGAACTGCAGCTGCTGCTGTTGCTACTGCTTCTTTTTCATCAACCTTAGATTCAATCTCTCTTTGCATCTTACCTCCATGCCTTGTAAATCTGGTTGTTGGAGCAAATTCTCCGAATTTGTGCCCAACCATATCTTCAGCTACCTTTACATTAATAAATGTTTTCCCATTATAAACGCCAACAGTGTAATTAAGCATTTCTGGAGAAATCATTGAATCTCTGGCCCATGTCTTTAAAACATTCTTATCATCAGGCTTATTGGCCTTTACCTTTTTTAAAAGATTCTCATCAATAAACGGACCTTTTTTAAGTGATCTAGACATATTTTTAAGATTTGCGGCCTTTTGGCCTTCTTTTAATGATAAATGTGTTAGTATGTTTTCTTCTTCTGGTTTTAACGCCTAAGGCTGGCTTGCCCCAAGGAGTTTTAGGACCTGAAAAACCAATACCACTTCTTCCTTCTCCTCCGCCATGCGGATGATCTTTAGGACTCATAGCCAAACCCCTGACCTGCGGTCTTCTTCTTTTCAGTCTTGTGTTTCCAGCTTTTCCTACCTTAATAAACCTATGTTCTGGAAATGACACTGCTCCAACAGTAGCAAAACAATCTCCGTCAATCTTTCTGATTTCTTTGGAAGGCATTTGTAAATGAACATGTTCTCCTTCATGAGCCAGAACTTTGGCTGCTGAACCAGCAGAACGAACTAATCCCCCTTTACTGTCTGGCTGGATTCCAATATTAAAAACATCTGTGCCTACTGGGATATTTTTAATCTTCATTCTGTTTCCTGGTTTTGTTTCTGCACTTTCAGCCACAATAACCATATCCCCTTTCTTTAATCCTTGGGCAGCTAATACATATGCTTTTGTTTTATCAGCATACTCAACCAAAGCAATGTAGGAAGTTCTGTTAGGATCATATTCAAAATCTTTTATAGTAGCTGGCATGTTTATCTTTTCCTGGCCAAAGTTAATAATCCTGTAAAGTCTTTTTACTCCTCCGCCACGATGCCTGACTGTTAACTTGCCTTCATTGTTTCTTCCAGCTCTTTCTCTAATAGCCAAAGTTAGACTGGGTTGCGGTCTTTTTTTAGACAAATGTCTTTTGAATTTGGCTACTTTCATATTTTTATCTTGGTAATATTTCTATCTTCTGGCCTTCTTTTAATGATACCATGGCTTTTTTATACCCTGGCTTTCTGCCAACTATTTTTCCTTTTTTCCTAATCTTGCTTTTGGTATTAATAATATTTACTCTAACAACTTTCACTTTGTAAATCTCTTCTACTGCTTTTTTAATCTGGCTCTTATTGGTATGATCAAATACTTTAAAAACATACTGATTCTTGCCTTCAAGAAAAGAAGCCTTTTCTGTGATATGAGGAGATTTAATTGACTGCCAGCTTAATTTCACCTCTCCTTCTTTTCTGGGAGTTTTTACAACTGCTGGTTTCTTTTCTCCAATTTTCTTTTTAAATAAAGCCATATTATTTTACAAAAGTCTTTTCTAATTCATAGACTGCCTCTTTGGTAAATATAATGTTTTTGTATCTAAT
>Ga0315289_10003389_pt1 | contig 24203 bp, 22 predicted proteins | sample YL17G11_40_MG_FD_203452 | JGI IMG/M metagenome (GOLD analysis project Ga0315289, IMG submission 203452) | Sediment microbial communities from Yellowstone Lake, YNP, Wyoming, USA - YL17G11_40 | ecosystem: Environmental > Aquatic > Freshwater > Lake > Sediment | place: USA: Wyoming | collected...
AGAGATCGATATAGAGCGCGAGCGAGTGAGAGAGAGAGAGAGAGAGAGAGAGAGAGAGAGAGAGAGAGAGAGAGAGAGAGAGAGAGAGAGAGAAGAAGGATTGACGTTGCTGTTGTTTTCGGGTTTTTTTTGGGGGGGGTTGCAACAAACAAAAAAACTTCTCTCTTTCTTCTCTCTCTCTGTCTCTGTCTCTGAACATGTGCGTGCAGTTCAAAAAAACGTGCTGAATCCCTACTTCCTCCCGCGGCCCCGCCCGCGACCGGCGGGCCTGCCCCTGCCCCTCACGGCCGCCGGCGCGACGCCTCCACCGCCGCCGCCTCCCCCCTTGCGCTTGACGCCCTTCCCGCCGGCCCCACCTCCCCCGTCCTCCGAGGCGGCAGACGCCGGGGCCTCCTCGACGTCCGGCACTCCCGCCGCCGGGGACCACACCTCCAGCGCCTCCACGGCGGCGTGCCCCCCTTCGACGAGGAACAGGGAGTGCGCCGACCCCATTGCGACCTGCAGCGTCCTGGCCCCGGTGAGCGCGGGCACGACGTCGGGGTTGGCGCTCGACTTTTTCCCCCCGACCCCGTACCCCAGCTCGCCGTTCAGAGCGTGGCCCCACGCGACGGTCTGGCGCTCGGTGCGCTCGTTGGGCGTGTTGGGCGCGACGACCGACGAGGCCGCCGCGGCGAAGGTGTTGCCGCCGGAAGCGAGCGAGTGGATGGTCCAACCCGCGAGATCCATCAGGGGCTTGGGATACATAGCTTGCCGTCGTTTTCGGTTCGTTCGAGGGGGTGAGGAAGGAGATTAAGGTTGAGAGAGAGAGAGAGAGAGAGAGGGGAGCAGAAGAGGAAGATATCAAAAAAAGACGAAAAAGCAGCAACGACAAGAAAGGGAAGAAACAAAAAATCTCAACGCACTGTTCTCGCCCGAGACCTTGAGCTTGCCCCACGCCATCAGCTGCCCCCCCGCCATCACACAGAGCGAGCTCGTCGTCCCGGCCGCGCAGGGCGAGTCCAGTGCGACCGGGGTGCGTCCCGTGAGTCCCACGACCTGTTTGGGGGAGTGCTCGTCCTTCTGGACGGTGTGGCCGAGGCGGCCGTAGCCGCCGTTGCCCCAGGTGTAGGCACCGCCCTTGTCGTCGAGCGCTGTTTATGTTTGTTGAATTGATTTTTTTCTTTTTATTGTCGGAGTCAGGGGGCCTGAGAGCTCTCTGGAAGCAGAGACTCCTTCTCCCCGAAGAAGAGGCCGAAGCACAAGACAAGCGCGGGAAAGAGGGAGGGCGAAAGAGGGTCGGAAAGAAAAAGAAGAAAAAAAAAGCTCCCCTCGCACCAAGCATGTGCGCTGTCCCGCACGCGACCGCGCGGATTTTCACCGTCGCCAGCGCCGCGACCATCCTGGGAGTCGGCTGCGGCGCGTAGACCAGCTTGACCGACGAGTCCCGCGCGTTGTACTCGTTGTCGGTGCCATGTCCCAGGACGCCGTACTGGGGGCAGCCCGCCGTGTACAGCGCGCCCGTGGCGCCGTTGAGCCACGCCGAGAAGTCGGAGCCGGCGGCGACCGCGGAAATCCCCGCCACGGCGCTCCTGACGGGCGAGAGCTGCAGGTCCTCGCCCGCGGGGGCCGTCGCGGAGGCCGCGGCGGCCGAGGTGAGCCTGATCGAGCCGAGGCCGCACTGGCCCTGGGTGTTGCTGCCGAACGCAAACGCGTCGCCGCCCTCGACGGCGACGAGCGAGTGGGACTTGCCCCCGGCCGCGGCGACGGCCTTTCTGCCCTTGAGGAGTCCGCCGACGACGCAGGGGACGTTACGCTGCCTGAGGTCGCCTATTTGTTGTTGTTGGACGGGGGGGTTGTTCGGAGAAGGAAGAAGAAGAAGAAGAAGAAGAAGAAGAAGAAGAAGAAGGGGAAAAGTGAGAGCTTTTTTTTTCGTAGAGGGAACAAGTTGAAAGGGGGGAAAAGGGGGGGAATAAAACCATTGCTCACCGTGTCCCAGCTGGCCCTTCTCGTTGCGCCCCCACGAGAACAGCCTCCCGTCCACGGCACCGACTAGGCAGTGCATCGCCGAGGGTCCCGCCGCGACGAACGCGACGGGAACGCCGTCGAGCGCCGCGAGGCGCACGGGCGTTGGCAAGGAAGGGTAGCGCGCCTGGCGCTCGGCCTCCAAGGCCTGCTCCTCGGCCGTTGCCTTCTTGGAGGCGCCGGCGCTCTGGCGGCCGATCTGGTCGAGTGTGAGTTGGGGTCGGGGTCGGGGGAGCGAGGGAGAGAAGAGAGAAGAGAGAGGAGAGGGAGAGAGGAGAGAGAGGGGTGAGAAAGAAGAAAGAAGAAAGGGAGAGAGAGGGGAGGGAGACAGGAGAGAGAGAGAGAGGAGAGAGAGGGGGGGAGGGGGGGAGAGAGAGAGGGGAGAGAGCAGGTCGAAGAAGACCAATCGCATCATCGCACCATCGCCCAGTCCGTGCCCCCGGCAAAGACGACGACGCCGCCATCGGTTTCCTTCTTGGGCTCTTCCTCCTTGGCCTCCTCCTCCTTGGGCTCCTCCTTGGGCTCTTCTTTCTTCGGCTCGACGGCAGGAGCGGGAGCAGGAGCGGGAGCAGCGACCGTAACAGGAGCATCAGCGACTGTCGTCGCCGGCGCCAATGCTTCGCCTTCGACGACCGGAGCTTTCACCTCCTCGGCCGCCGCGGCAGCGGGAGCAGCCCCCGGGGCCTCCGCCGCCGGTGCCGGTGCGGCCTGGGCGACGGGGGGGGTGCTTCCGTCAGCCATCGTCGACGATTGAAAGGAAGAGAGAAAAAAGACTTCGAACCGGTGACTTTTTCAGAGGTTGACTATCAGAGAATGAAGAGAATGAATTTTTTTCTCCTCTCTCGACCTTGTTCGACCTCAAAAAAAAAAAAATCCCGATGCCCCCTCGCGCCAATCAGCTAGCTGCAGCACTGAAGAAACAAACCACAGAAGAGAGAGAAAGAGAGAGTACTTTTACAGCCTTGAGAAGGAACCGAAACGGGAAAAAAACGAATGTCTTCCTTCCCTGCCTCTTCACTTGATCAGGAACAGGAACGACGCGGCCGATCCCACGACGAGCCCGGCCACGAGCGCGAACACGGTCGCGGTCCCTGCGTCCTCGGCGTCCCTGCCGTGCAGGCCCTCGGACGCCGTCATGAAGGCGCAGACCGTGAGGTAGCCGTTGGAGAGGCCCAGCAGCGCCGAGACCGCGGAGACGAGCCCGGCCGCCGCCGCCTGGGGGGCCGCCCTCGCCGCGAAGATCAGTGCCGGGACGAAGGCGACGCGGCAGCACGAGTAGAGCAGGATCGCCTTGGGCCGCGGGATCCCCTTTGCTGCGATGAGTTTGAAGGCGGGAAGGGACTTCCCGACGAGGTCGGCCACGTTGAACAGCGCCGCGACGCCGACGAAGAACCAGCCCCGCGAGCCGTTTTCCCCAACGTCGACGTCGGAGAACGCGGCCGGGAAGAGCGCGATCGTCACCCCGTAGATCGCGACCATGGCCGCGGCGCAGGGCCACATGTGGCGCGCGACGCGCCTGCGCGAGGGAGGGGGGTGGCGGGAGGCCGCGGCGAGCCCTTGGGCCTCCGTCGTGGTGGTGGAGTCGGTGGAGGTGTCTTCTTCAAACTCCTCTTCTTTCGTTGCTGCTGTTGATGTTGCTGCTGCTGCTGTTGTTGTTGTTGCTGTTGCCGCTTCTTTCGACGACGACGGCGAGGAGGGCACCACCGCTGGCATCTCCACCTCGCCCGTGGCCTATGAAGAGTTTCATTACGGAAGAGCAAGAAGACGAAACGAAAGAGGAGAGAGAGACAGTGAAGAGAGAGAGAGAGAGAGCTTTGAGTGTTGAGCTGTGAGGTTTCCCGTCGACGCTGCTCTCGACCTCGGCCCTGAAATTTAAAAAAAAAAAAAACTCACCTGGCTGCCCTTCAGCAGCGACGCCCTTGCCTCGGCGTGCCCCGCCGCCAGCGACCTCGCCGCCCTGGTCCTGGGAAGCACGCACGCGAACAGCACCGCGGCCGCCGCGCACTCCACGGCCGAGGTGCCGAAGAACGCAGTCAGCGCCTTGGTGCCCCCTGCTGCCGAACTCTTGTCTCCATTGTCAAACGCGGCCTTGGTGATTATCCGGATCAAACTCGTCAGCGCCCCCGACGCGGCCGTTCCGGCGCAGACGGCCTGCGTGAACTTCGAGGGCAGCAGCGCGGCCTCGCCGTACACCGCGGGCTGCGCCAGCCCGTCGACGACGCCGATGAGGACCGCGATCGCGAGCAGCGCCGACGCCGGGATGGTCCCCCGAGCGGGCGCGCCGACGGAGTCGCCGCCCCCCCGGGAGGCCGCGACGGCGTCCCACGCGGGCACGGCCGCCACGAGCACGGCGAAGACGGCGAGCCCTCCCACGGCCCTGGCCCTTGGGAAGGTCCGCTCGTGCGACAGCAGCAGCAGCAGGCCCATGAACAGCAGGGTAACGGGCAGGTAGCACGCCGTCAGCAGCCGCGGGACGTTCTTGCCCGGGAAGTACGCCTCCCAGACGTCGGAGCAGGTGATGAGGGCGTTCCAAGGGGCGAGGACGGCGAGGCCCGCGATGTAGAAGGTGGCGTAGCTGAGGGCGTCGGAGAGGGGAGGGGGGGGGCGGGGAGGTCGGGGTCGGACGAGGGCGCTCGAGTCTGGTTTCGTCATCGTCGTCGTCGACGTCGCTGCAGCGTTCGACTGTGACGACGTCGCCGCAGCAGCAGCCCGGCGCTCTGAGGCGCCGCTGCCGCCGGTCATCGCTGAGGAGGGTCGGTGGATGACGTTGTCGGCTCTCGGAGCGAGGAGAGGGCCAATTGAGGCGAGGCGAGATCGGGAAAGCGTGCTGGGGGCAGGCGGACGAGAGAGATTGAAATTGGGGTTTTTTTTTCTCTCTCTGAGAGTTGAAGTTTTTTCCCCACTTTTTCTCGATTCCCTCCCTCTTGCTTTCTCAACCCCTATCGAACTCTCTCTCGCTTTCTCCTCGAGAAAAAGATGGCGTGCCTCGACCCCTCCTCGCTCTCCAACTCGGCGCTACTCGTACAGACGCATCTGGTACGTGAAGAGAAGAGAGAGCAAAGAGAGACGGAAAGGCGAGAGCTGTTTTGTTTTTCCGAGGCACTCATCGGTCTTGCTCCATCAAAAAACTCTCTCTGAAGTCGCTCGACCTCGACGTCGACTTTGATGCTAGCGTCGTCTGCGGCACCGCGGCTATCACCCTCAGGGCGACCGCGGCGGGGGCCGCCTCTTCCTCGGGAGCGGGCGTCTCCGAGGCGTGGCTCGACTCGAGCGCCCTCGACGTCTCGTCGGCGAGCGCGAGCGCGAGCAGCGACGGCGCAGCAGGAGAGGAGCCAGCCCTCTCCTCTTCTTCTTCCTCTTTCACGCTCGATCCGCCTCACCCCGTCCTCGGCACCAGGCTCCGCGTGCCCCTCGAGAAGCCCCTAACGAAGGAGGGGCAAGAGGCGACGATCAAAATCCACTTTTCGACGACGGCGCGGGGGACTGCGCTCCAGTGGCTGAGCCCGGCGCAGACGAGCGGCGGGAGAAGCCCCTTTCTGTTCTCCCAGTGCCAGGCGATTCACGCGCGCTCGTTCGTTCCCTGCCAAGACACTCCCGGTGCAAAAGTGACGTACGACGCGAGGGTGACGGTCCCCACGGGGCTGACGCCGAGGATGAGCGCGCTCGACGACGAGGAGAAAAAGCCCGAGGAGGTCGACGGGAAAAAGACGAGGTTCTCTTTCGCGCAGCCCGTGCCGCTCTCTCCCTACCTCCTCGCACTGGCCGTGGGGGAGCTCGAGAGGCGCGACCTGAGCCCTCGCTGCGCCGTCTGGGCAGAGCCCAGCGTCGTCGAGGCCGCGGCGTTCGAGTTCTCGGAGACCGAGGACTTTTTGGCCGCCGTCGAGAAGGCCTCGATGCGCGCTTTCCGCTGGCGCCGCGCGGACCTTCTCGTGCTGCCCAGGTCGTTCCCCTACGGCGGCATGGAGAGCCTCCCGACGGTCTTCGTCACGCCGACGCTCATCGTCGGCGACCGCAGCCAGGTGAGAGTAGTTGGAGTGAAAGGAGAGAGAGCAAGAGAGAGAGAGAGAGAGAGAAGAGAGAGAGAGAGAAGAGAGAGAAAGAGAGGTTGAAGCGGGCGGAGAGAGAGAGAAGAGAAAAAACTCACAAAAAAATGACTTGTTCGTCGTCTTTTTTTGAACGTTTTTTACAGGCCAGCGTCGTCGCGCACGAGCTCTGCCACAGCGTCTTCGGTAATGACGTCTCCTGCGCGACCTGGAGCGACTTCTGGCTGAACGAGGGCTTTACAGTTTGGCTCGAGCGGCGAGTCGTCGGACGCGTGCGCGGCGCGGCGGCGGCGGCGCTCTCGGCCGCGAGCGGGCTCGCGGCGCTCAAGGAGAGCGTGCGGTCGTTTGGGAGCGAGCACCCATTCACGCGGCTGGTGCCGTTGCTGCCCGAAGGGGCGGATCCGGATGACGCGTTCTCGAAGGTGAGAGGCTCGGTTGGTTTTGAGTTGGGACGGGAAGGGAAGGGAGGAGAGAAGACCAACGGAATGAGAGAGAGAAAGAAAAAGAATAAACTCACCCCTTTTTTCTCTCTCCCCCCCTCTTCTTCGACCCCCCCCCCCAATAAAAACAGATCCCCTACGAGAAGGGCTACTGCTTCATCAAGTACCTCGAGAGCCTCGTGGACGGAGAGAAGAAGAGCGGACAAACGGAAGGAGAAGGAGGAGAGAGCGAGAGCGAGTTTGCGCGGTGGGTCGCAGAGAACTACGTTGCGCCCCGCGTTGGCGCCTCGGCGACGAGCGAGGACTTTAAGCAAGCCTTCTTGTCAGCCTTTGGCGACCGCGAGGCCGTCGCCTCGAAGATCGACTGGGACGCCTGGCTGCATGGGCCCGGGATGCCCCCCGTCGCGGTCGCGGCCCCGAGCGAGCTGGGCGACGCCGCGGAGGCTCTGGCCCGAAGGTGGTCCGAGGCCGCCGATGCCGGCGCCGGGGGCCCTCCGCCGGGCGCCTCGGCGGCGGACGTCGCGGGCTGGCCGGCGCAGCAGGTGACCTTCTTCCTGGAGGCGCTCTCCGAGGCCCGCGCCGCCGCGGGCAGGCCGCTGCCCGCCGCCTCGGCCGCGGCGCTCGGCGAGCTTTACAACCTGGACGGGTCTTCCTCGAAGGAGGAGGGCGCCGCCGCCGCCGCCGCCCCGGCCGGGGCCGGCGTCGTCGGCGGCTGCGAGGTGCTCTGCGAGTACCTCTGCCTGGCGCTCGCCGCCGGGCACGCCCCGGCCGTGCCCGCAGCGGGCGCGCTGCTCCAGAAGGTCGGCAGGATGAAGTTCAGCCGCCCGCTGTTCCGCGCGCTCGCGGCCGCCGACGCCGGCGCGGCCGGGGACGCTTTCGAGAAGGCCAGGGCCGGGCTCCACCCAATCTGCGCCAAGATGGTGGCGAGCGACCTGGGGCTCGCGGAGCACTAGGGGATGGTTTTTTTGCTCTTGTTTTTTTTAATCTTACACTTTTACTTGTTGCTGTACAGTTTCCTCCATTTCATCTCCTCCCGTGTTCTCTTCTCTCTCTCTCTCTCTCTCTCTCTCTCTCTCTCTCTCTCTCTCTCTCTCTCTCTCTCTCTCTCTCTCTCTCTCTCTCTCTCTCTTTCTCCATCTCTCTCTCTTTCTCCATCTCCTCCTCCTACTGCTTCTTGCCGCCTCCCGTCGCGGCCTCGTACAGCGACGAGAGCAGCGCGCCCGGGCCCGCGCCCCCCGGCCTCGGAGGCTTCGGGGGAGGAGGAGGAGGAAACGGGCTGCCCCCGCTGCTCCCACCGCCCCCTCTCCGCCCCTTCTCTATCGCCGCCAGCGAGGCCGCGGCGGACGCCAGCGCCGCGTCCATCCTCTCGATCGCCCCCGGAGCGGCCCCGCGCAGCATCGCGACGGCCTCCGACGCCGCCCCGGCGTCGTGCGCCGCGGCCCTCGTCTCTCCCGTCACTCGCGAGTCCAGCAGGCGGGCGGTCGCGAGCGCGGAGGGCAGCGAGGCGCGGACGTGGTCGCGCACGTAGAAGAGGCCGACGGTGGGGTGGTTGGCGAGCCGGAGGGCGCCGGACTCGAGGGCGGCGCAGGCGGCCGCGGCTGGTGCGAGGTGGATTTTTTTGTATCGGAGGGGAAGAGGTCGAGGGTGAGAGAGTGGAGAGCAGAATATCTTGAGGGCCTCTCTCTCTTTTTGGAGCTCTCTCTGCTCGAGACTCTTTTCCGTACCTATCGCGTCCGAGCTCGACGACGACGGGGCGTCCTGCGCGCTCGGATGAGGCGGCAACGATGGTGGCCGCATCGTCGCGAATGAGAAGAGAAAGGCGCGACGGGAAAACGGTTCGAGCGGCGATCGATGCCCAACGACGCCGGACGAAACAGTGAAGCGGCATCATCGTCGAGGCCGCGAATTTTTCTTCTTCTTCTGATACTTCATGGAAAAAAACGGGAGGAGGGGGGGACGTCGAGTTGTTACAAGTAAAAAAAAGAGAGCGAACGATACAGGGACCAACAGACCGACCAGCTACACCAGCAGCACCGCGTTGATGCACCCGTCGTTCTCCGGGTTGTTGGTCACCTGCGCGTACTTGCCCCAGACGACCTTGCCGCCCGGAGTCACAAGCCCGAGCTCGGCGACGTTGACCTCGATGACCGTCCCCTTCGTGACGACCCCCAGCTGCGTGTACGAGGCGCCGTTGGGGTTCTTCTTGACGCCCAGGATGTCCAGGCAGAAGGTGGCCTTGAGCTCCGGGTGCGTGACGTGCGCCTTCTTCATGCGCAGGCCCGTCGGCCGGATGAACCGCTCGTACTTGGGCGGCTTGCGCGTGAACGTCGGGCCGACGAACGTGACCTTGGTCACCATGCGCTTCCAGGCCTTGGCCTTGCGCTTGCCCGACCGCAGCACGCGGAACGCCTCGTCCTGCGCCATCGGCCTGACCTTGGGCAGCGGCACCTCCCACCTGCCGGCCTTCTCCTTGCGCTTCTGCTTGACCGTGTTGCTCAGCACCTTGGCCCGGTCAGACTGCTGCCTCTCGAGCAGGTAGGCGGGCACCGCGGACTTGCCGGCGTCGGCGTCGCCGGCCTTGCGCTTCTGGTCGCGGGCCGCGTGCATTGCGAGCGTCTTCTTCATCGTGGCCTTCTCGGCGTAGTTCTTCTTGGCGAGGATCTTGCCCTTGAGGCCGAGCGTGTTGCGGGCGGCGGCGGCGGCGCGCTTGGGGGCGCGGGCGGCGCGCTTGCGGGCGCGCTCGGCGTGGTCCATGCGCTGGCCGTGGCGCTTTCGCGCGAGCTCGATGTGGTCGCCCTGAGCCATGGTGGCTGTTCGTGGGGGCGGGAGGGCGGGGCGGGCCGAGGAGGCGGGGAAAAAGGAGGGCGAATGCGAGCGGCGGCTAGCGACTCGATGCTTCCGACGTTTTTATTTGACGTCGGGCGGCGAGCGTCGGTGCGAGGAGCGAATGAATGGGGCAAGCTTCTTCGCTGATGAGGCTCCTCGGTGCCTTTGGTCTCGCTCGATATGGGAGCTAGCGAACCTCGCTTCTCTGAAACACGCGCGAAGGCGTGAGGAGAGCGCGTGCGAAGAGAGAGCAGGAGAAGACGAATTGTGAGCGAGAGCGCTGAGCCGCCGGGGGAAAAAAAAAAACTCGCTCGCTCGCTCGCTCGCTCGCCTCTCACTCTTCTCGTTCCCTCCTGTTCCCTTCGTTGACCCCCTCTCCCCTCTCTCTCTCCCCTTCTCTCTCTCTCTCTCTTTCTTTCTCCCGCGATGGCCTCCCCCCAGAAGAAGACCAGGCCCGAGGACGTCCTCGGAGACGCCCCCGTGATCGCCCCCGACGTCTGGACTGTCGCGGTAAAAGAAAAGAGTCTCGTCCCCGTTTTTTTTGGGGGGGGGAAAACGGCCTGAACCCTAGGTGCAAGTTGACGCAGCAACCTCGACGTTGCCTGCCAAGGCAGGCGAGAACAAAAAAACCTAACCGTTTTTCCGTAACGGAAAAAAAACTCGGACAAACCTCCTCCCTCCCAAAAACAGGCCTCAGCCCGCGTCCCGGACGACGCGTGGGAGTTCCACGCGCGCAAGAACGCCAACGACGCGGCCTACCAGGGACTGGACTTTGCGCCCTACTGCTCGACGATGCCGGTCGTGCCGCCGCCGCCTGCTGCGGTGGCGACTTCGGCGTCGGCTTCGGACGCAGGAGGAGGAGCAGCGACGGCGGTGCCCAAGTGGGCTTGGAAGAAGAGGGCGCCCCGTTAGAGAGAGAACAGAAGGCTTTTTCTTTCCTTGAGCGCTCGTTTGCAACGACAGCAAGGGAGAGAAAGGGAGGGAAACGGTCAAACTTTTTTACTCTCTCTCTTTGCCTCGGTCGCCGTCGGCGTCGCTCTCCTTCCGCCCTCTCTCCGCTGCCTCCGTCTCCGCATCTGCCTCCGCCCTCAGCGCTCGCAGATCCTCTTGCCTCATGGCCGCGATCTGTAAAAAAGAGAAAGTGGTGTCGCGTGAGAGAGAAGACGAGAGAAAGAGAAAAAACGGTAACGCCCCCCTCTCTCCCTCTTTCAAAAAAAGCGAAGGAAAAAAAAAACCCAAAAAACTCTTTTCTCACCTTTCTCGCTTCGTCGGCGAGCGCCGCAGCGACGACCCTCCGCGCCCCCTCGGCTGCCCTCCCGCGCTCGGCAGACGACTCCAGCGCCTTTTCGAGCCTCTCGAGCCTCGCAGACTCCACCGCTTCGGCCGTTTCGTTCTCCCTCCGGAGGGTCCGGAGCTGCTTTCCGTTCCTCTCGGCTTCCTCTTTCGCGGAAGCGGCGGCGCCCTCGTTCTCTCCGGCTGCTGCCTCGAGCGCCGCCGCCTCCTTTTCTGCCGCCTTCTTCCTCTGCGAGAACGCAGCGGAGGCAGCCTCCGCCTGCACCTGGAGCACCTTCACTCTCCGCGACAGCTCGGCGATCTCCCTCGTGGCCTCGTGCTCCGCCGCGGCGGTCGCCTGGGCCGCAAAGGGGGCCTTCCTGGTTGCAACGGCCTCGGCCGCGGCGACGAGCGACCTTTCGGCCGCCCCCCTCCGCAGGTTTGCCCTCTCGATCGCCGAGAGGTACTTCAGGACAATCTTCCTGCGGGACTGGCGGAGGGCCTCCTCGAGATCGCGGCAGGCGGAGTCGACGTCGAGGAGGAGGGGCGAAGAAGAAGGAGAAGGAGAAGAAGAAGAAGAAGTTGAAGTGTTTTCGCCGTTGCCGCCGTCACCGTTCCTCTCCGCTCTCATCTTGCCGCAGCAGATCTCCACGGCCCTCGAGTGCAGCTCCTCGAGATCCTTGCCCCTCGCAAGCAAAAGAGCCACGTCGGCGGCGTCGGCGTCGCGGAGGCGCTGCGTGGCCTCTTCGAGCGCCGCAGAGGCCGAGGAGACGACGAGGAGGAGAGGAGAAGAAGAAGCGGAGGTCGAGGCGGCGGCAGCGTCGGAAGCAGCAGCAGCAGCAGCGCCTTTGCCTTTGCCCTGTTCCTCGTCCGCCAGGCGATCGATCTCTCCCAGCGCCCTCCTTGCGACGTCCTCTGCTTTCTTGGCCGCTTCTCGAGAGGCCCCGAGGCGCTCGGCGTCGCGCGCCGCGGCGGCGTCGAGCGAAGAGCAAAAGGCAGCCGAAGCTGCGGCAGAAGTCGCGGCGAGGCAGGAGAGGGCCGAGGACACGAGGGTGGAGTCTTCGCTGGAGAGGGGGGGAGGAGGAGGAGGAGGAGGAGCACAAGGAGGAGCATGAGCTGCTTCAGTCGACTCTGCGGCAGCGGCGGCGGCGGGATCCATCGTGCTACGGGGGCGGGAAGGGGAAGAAGAGGGTCAGAAGAAAATCGACTTCTATTTTTGGGTTGCTTCTCTTGAAGAGACAAGACGGAAGGCTTTGTCGAGATGGTTTTGCTTCTCTCACTTTCGTGCGCGTCGCTCGATCAAAAACAAAATTAGCATCCGAGTCTTTTTTGCTTCTTTCTTTTCCCTTCTCCGCCCTCTTCTCTCGCTCGCTGTACCACGTTACTCGCTCACAGCGGCCCGGGCTCGTCCGACCGTCCGCTTCGCGTGACTGGCGGGAACAGTAGAGCATCTTCTTCCCTACGCGAAAAGGAATCGCAAACCATCGATTCGAAACCAAGTTTCGACGCCTCTTCTCTCTCGACCTCGACCTCCTCCTCTCGACCTCGACCTCCTCCTTCTCGACCCCGACCTCCTCCTTCTCGACGCTTTTCCTGCCTCCCCCAGACAATGTTCAACGGCGGCGCCCCAGGCCTCGGAGGATGCCCGGTTACCAAGGCCCTCCTCCTCGCCGTAGGGGGTGCCTCGCTGGCCCTGAGGATCCGAGCGGCGGGCCCGCTCTCGCGCTCGCTCGGCTTCTCCTCGGCTGGCGAGCTCATCTTCGGGGCGGCGCTCCTCTACCAGTGCCGAGCGAACGAGCGGGCCGTGGGGCCCGCAGCGGCGGCCTCCGGGGCTGCTCTGGGGGGGCTGGGAGGCGCGGCGCTGGCGGCGGCGGCGAGGGCGCTGCTCTCGGCGCTCTTCCGCCGGGGGGCGGGCGGCGGCGGCGGCGGAGCAGCGGCGAAGGCGGCTGCGGCGACGGCAGCAGCTCTCGGGCCTTACCCCCTCGTCTTCTCGCTGCTCGTGCCGCTGGTGCTCGACGTGCCGGCGACGACGTCGATCGTCCTCGCCGGGCCCGCGAGCGACGCCGCCTCCACCGCCGCCGCCGCTTCTTCTTCTCCCTCCTCCTCCTCTCCCTCTTCGTCTCGAGGGCTCAGGATAACGGACAAGCACTTCCTCTACTTCGAGGCCGCGCAGCTGCTGTTCCTCGGCGGGCTCGGGAGGACCTGGCTGCCGGCGCTCGCCGGCGTCGCGGCCGGGGCCGCCGTGCGGTTCGACGCGGCCGGCCTCGCCTCGCTGCGCTTCCCGCGCCCGGCGGCGGCGGCCGCGGCGAGGATGCTGGGCCCCTTGCTGGGCTGGGCCCCCATCAAGGAGTGCGTCGTGCTGCCATCTGCCGCGAACGCTGCCGCTGCTGCTGCCGCGAGGAGGGGAGGGGGAGGCGGCTACGGGCTGGGCGTCGCGAGGCGAGCGCCGCCGCCGCCGCCGCCGCCGGCAGCGGGTGGGGCGGGAGCAGCGGCCGGTACCGCCGTCGCGGCCGAGCCCTCTGCGACTTCCGTCTCGCAGCTCGTATCGATGGGGTTTTCGGAGCCTGATGCGCGCGCAGCGCTGCGACGGCATGGAGGCGACGTCTCGGCGGCACTGAGCGATCTGTTGGGGTGAGAAAGAGAGGGAGAAGTAAAAAAAATGAAAAAAATGGAAGAAAGAAAAAAATCATTACGTCCGTTTTCGCCTCTTTTTCCTCCTTCTTCTTCTCCTTCTTTTTCTCTCCGTCCTTCCCGTTTCTTCTTCTCAAGATGGCAGTGCCAGAGCAGCAGCTGACGCTAGAGAAGGTAAGTGGTCTGCGAAAAGAGAGAACGGGGAACGGGGTCTTGTTTTTTTGTGGAGGCAGAGAGCGGCTTTTTCTTTAACAGCCGCCGTCCTTGTCGACGACGACGGCGGCCGGTGCGGGCACACTTTTTCTTTCTTGCTTGCTCTCCTCGTTACTCAACCTCGACTCCCCCCGACCCCGCCTCCCTCGCCCCCGAAATGCTAACGCATAAACAGGCCTTCGAGGCGCTCTCCTCGTTCCAGCAGAGGCAAGCATCGCTCGCCAGGGACTCCGAGGCCTTTGCAATGAATCTCCCGGCCTCTTCGGCCTCCGACGGCCGCGCCGCTGTGCTCGAGGCGTCGGACCTTGCCCGTCGGACGCTGATCGCGTTCTCGAGCGCTATGACGCGCATCTTGGCCGGGATCGGAGGAGGAGAAGTAGGAGGGGCCGGCGGCGGCGGTGGCGGCGGCGGAGGAAGGGCAGGCGCAGGCGGCGGCGAAGCGACGGCTCCGAGCGCGAATCAAGACGAGCCTCCCTCGAAGAAACGCGCCTGCGTCGCTGCGGGGGACGGAGCAGGTGCGCTGCCGGCGGCCGCGCCGGCAAGGTCGAACTCGGGAAGGCCCCGAGTCACGTACGCCGCTGCGACCGCTGCCGCTCCTGCTGCTGCTGTCGCTGCTCCTGCTGCTGCTGCTCCTGCTGCTGCTCCTGCTGCTGCTCCTGCTGTCGCTGTCGCTGCCGCTGCTCCTGCTCCTGTTGCTCATGCTGGCGGCGGCTATGCCGTGGCCAGCATGAGCATCGTAAGGAGCTTTCTCGACCGCTCCTCCATCCGCCTCAACGCCGACCTCGTCACGGGGCTGCATCTGGGGCTTCTCCCCCTCAGGAAAGGCACCGGCACGGAGGGGGCGCTCCCGGTGACTATCTACGCGCTGCGCCGCCCGCCGGCTGGTTGGAGGCCCGAAGGCGGCGGCGGCGGCGGCGGCTCCGCGACGCCTCGGATGCTGCAGCTGACCTCTGCGGACGCCGCCGACGCACAGGTGGTCGAGGGCCGGCTTCTCGCGCGGAAAACTAAGACTAACCGGAAGCTCAATCAACTGCTCGGATGCAGGCAGATTTTCACGGGGACGGGGGCGTTGAGCGGCACGAAGCCCGGCGACAAGCTGTTTGCGTCGCGGCACGTTCCCCAGGTGAGTTTTTGTTTTTTTTGAGTTTTCGCGGGGGGGAGAGATTCAGGCGAAACAATGACAAAAAGAATCTTTTCGAACCATTTTTTTCGTCTTCCACTTTTCAAAACAGGGACGCGGCCCGGCAGCGGTGAAAGACCTTTTTCTTTGGGTTGAGCCAGCGACTTCTGAGAATGACAGAGCTGTGGAAGGGGAGTGGGGAGCGAGGGCAGCAGCAGCAGCGACGGCAGCGCCGCCGCCGAACGAAGCAGTGGCGCGTGCCGCCGCGGTCTTGTGGCCGTTGTCGTCGTCGTCGTCGTCGTCGTCGTCTTCTTCTTCTTCCTCCTCCTCCTCTTCTTCTCTTTCTTGATCGTCATCGTCGGACGGCGGTGGAGAAAGCGGCGGCGGCGAAGGAGCCGGAGGAGAAAGAGAAGAAGGAGGAGGAAAAAAGGAAGGAGAAAAGAGAAGAAGAGAGGGAGATGTTTTTTGTCTTTGAGGCCCCTCGTGGGGGGGCGATGCAAGCGCCGCCGGGCAGTCGCACGCCGGCGTGTGTCGACGAGGCGCGGATGAGCCGAAAGCCCCCCGCCCGGCAAACGGCCGCGTCTTTGTTTTTGTCCTTGTTTTCGTTTTTTTGTTTCCCGTTTTTTTTTTGTTGCAAACCCTTTCCTTCCTCCCCCTCTTCAACTCCTCCGCCGGTAATCCGTCTTCTTCCCGCCACCGCCACCGCCCTCGCGGCCACCGACCCCACTCGCCGGCGAGGGCCCGCGCACCGCCACGCGGATTGGCACCCCGCGCATCCCGAACTCGCTCCGGATTCTGTTGGAGAGCATCTTCTCGAGGCGCTCGTCGGCGGCCCTCGCGGCCGCCCTCTTGGCTGCCTCGACCTTTGACGAGCCGCCCCCCCCGGCTCCCCCTCGCCCTCCTCCCCCTCCTCCCCCTCCTCCCCCTCCCCCTCCGCCGCCGCCGCCGCCCCTGGGCGTCCCCCCGCGCGCGAACGCCACGAACGACGGCGGGCGGGACGAGGCCTGCGTGAGGTAGCGCACCCTGGCCAGGTCGCGCGCCGCGGCGTCGCGCGCGCGGCCGGCCGCGGCCGCCCTGGCGCGCTCGAGCCACCTGTTGAGCGCCGAGGTCGGCACCCTCCCGTCCCACGCGGCGTGCGCCCCGGCGACGGCGGGGAGCAGCCCCGGGAGCCCGGCGCCCGTGACGGCCGACAGGGCGAGCACGGGCGCGCCGGCGAGCTGCGGGAGGCGGCGCGAGACGTCGAGGGCCAGGGCGCGTGCCGCCGCGGCGACGGCCGGGCTCTGGTCGAGGGAGGCGGAGCGGCCGCCGCCGCCGCCGTTTTCCGGCAGCGGCAGCAGCAGGTCCGCCTTGGCGCCGACGAAGACGACCGCGCGTCCGGCCTCGGCTGCTCGGGAGGCCAGGGCGAGCTCGGTCCTGGAGAGGACCTGCGGAGCGGCGCCGTCGTCGTCGTCCCTCCTCCTCCTCCTCCTCGCTCGCGGTACCGCCGCCGCGTCGCCTCCTTCCCCCGGTGCCGCTGCCGCCGCCGCCGCCGACGAGGGATTCGCACGCGCCGCCGCGGCGGCGAGGTCGACGACGACGACGGTGACGTGCGCCAGGTTGATCCCGCGCTCCGTCTGGCGCATGGCCTCGGCAATGACGTCCGCCGGGGCGAGCAGCGTCGAGGCAGGCGAGGAGGAGGAGGAGGAGGAGGGGCCGGCAGAAGAAGCAGGCGAGGAGGCTGCCGTTGTCGCTGCCGTCGAGGCTTTGGATCCTTTCCCTCCTCGGCCTGCGCCCCCTTGGTCGTCGTTGTCGTCCTTGTCGTCGTTCCTTTTGGCGATCGAGGCCGTCCTCGCGGTGCGCCTGTCCCAGCCTGCCGTGTCTATGAGCTCGACGATCCGGGGCCTCGGGCGAGGAGAGGAGCGCCGAGAAGAAGAGGAAGAGGGAGAAGACGAGGACGAGGACGATGCTCCCTCCTCCTCTCCTCCTCCCTCCTCCTCCGCTTTTCCTTCCTCTTCCCTCCTCTTCTCCTGCGGAGGAGTCCACTCCAGCGTCGCCCACACCGCGTCTCGCGTCAGCCCCGGCTCGGGGCCCGTCAGGGACCTCTCAGAGCCCAGCAGGGCGTTGGACAGCGTCGACTTTCCGGCGTTGGGCGCCCCGACGATCGCGACGCGCATCGGGCCGCCGCCCTTCCTCCTCTCGCCCCCCTCTTCCCGCTCGGCCTCCTCCTCCTCTCCGCGCCCCGCTTCCAGGTCCTCCTCCTGCAGCAGGAGGAGCCTCGCCGCAGCCCTGTCGAGCGTCGGCGCCAGCGCGGCGTAGAGCTCCGCCATCCCCTCGCCCGTCTCGGCCGAGATGCCGACGCCCTCGCCGAACCCGAGGCGCCCGGCCTCGGCGACGGCCGCGGCGACCCCGGGGTTGGAGCGCGCGGCCTCGGCCTTGTTGACCGCCACGAAGACGGCGGCGGGAGGGCGAGGATACGAGGAGGAAGGGTCTGGGGAGGAAGCAACAGCGTCGAACGCGGAAGCAGAAGCATCGTCAGCAGCAGCAGCAGCAGAATCCAGCGACGGGACGACGACGGCGCCCGACCTCCGCAGCCAGCGAGCGAGGGCTTCGTCGACCGGGGTCACGCCGTCCTTGGCGTCGAGGAGCAGCAGCGCGACGTCGGCCCTCGAGCGCAGCAGGCCCGCGGTGAGGGACGCGGCCCTGGATCCCAGACCGTCCTCGAGCGAAGAAGAAGAAGAAGAAGAGGAAGACGAGCTGCCGCTGCCGCGCCCCCCTCCTCTCGTCGCCGCCGGCTCCTCGAGGCCCGAAGTGTCGACGACCTCAAACCGGAGGTCGCCCAGCTTCCCCGCCTCGGAGCCCCTCCAGTCGCGCGTGACGTGGGATCCCGGGGTGTCCCGCACCAGGGCCTGGCGGGAACCCGTGAGGCGGTTGAACAGGGCCGACTTGCCCACGTTGGGCCTGCCGAGGAGGACGACGACCGGGAGGGGAGGAGGAGGCGGGGGCGCCGAGGAGTTTCCGGGCAGAGGCGGCGGCGGCGGCGACGATGATGGCCGTCGTCGTTGCTGCTGCTTCGTATTGCTTCCGCCGCCTTTGTTCCTGCTGCTCCCTGTTGAAATCGAACCGACAGCAGAGAAGGAGCGGAACGAGACCGCTTTCCCGCTGCCGCGGCGAGCCGCCGCGGCCAGGTAGGATGCGACGAGCATGTCGTTTCTGACTTACTAGCGAAAGAGAAGCATTGCTTTTTTTTCGATCTGCTCTTTTTTCCCCCCTTTTTTCGAAGGAAGTGTCGAGCGAAAAGAGTCGGGCGAGAGCAAAAAAATCACATTTTTTTGAGCTCCGACACTCCATCAAAAGTGAGAGGGTGACGCCCTCCTCTCTCTCTCTTCTTCTCTTTGTCTCGTTCTTGCACCGACGCACAGGCCTCTTTCTTCTGTCGTCTTTCGAGGCGGCAGAAAAAAAAAAGAGCATAAGAGACAAAGGCAGGGGCGCTCGCGCGAGGAGAGAGAAGGAACGAATCGTTTTTGTCGATTTCCAATGGCCGGCGTCGAAGAAAGCCCTCCTCGAAATGCCGACGACACCGCGTCGCAGCTGCCCTCTGGCGAGCCCTCCGTCGGCGCTGCAGCCAAAGCAGAGCCCGCGGTCGTCGAACAGGTAGAAGGAGGCGTCTCTGGAGACGTTCCGGAGGGCGCGAGAGGAGGCAAAGACGGGGGCAATGTCGTTGCTGCTGGCCAGCCGAGTCCCTCGCCCTCGGGGAACGCGCCGCCGCCGGCGGAGGAGGAGGAAGGCTCGTCTGCTGATGCTGCTGCTGCTGCTGCTGCTGCCGCCTCCGGTAGCGTCCCCTGGCTCTCTCGCCTCACCGGAGGGGCCACGAGGGCGCTCTTTCTCCTGGCGCCCAGGAGACTGAGCAGCGGAGGGAGCGAAAAAGAAAAAAGCGCTGCCCCTCCCCTCGGCCCTGCTCCTTCCTCGTCGCGCCCCTCCGCCTCGTCCGCCGCGGCCGTCGCCTCCCTCGCCGCGACCGCCGCCCTCTCTTCCGAGCTCGAAAGGGAGGCCGCGTCCGTCGCGGAGGCCTTAACGACGATCTATAAGCAGAAGAAAGAGAAAAACAGCGACAACAAGCAGCAGCAGCAGGCAGCGGCGAAGAAGAAGAAGCTCCACGACGACAGCAACAGCAACAACAGCGCCTCTTCCTCCACCTCAGCGGCAGCAAAAGCAGCAGCTTCGGCGCTCGCCGCCGCCGTCCAGGCCCGCGCCTCGCTCGTCGAAAAGTGGCTCCCGCTGCTCGAGCGCGGGGCCGCGGCGGTGGCCTCTGCTGCCTCTGTCTCCGCTTCTCCTCTCGCTGCCTCCTCCACCCCCTCGCCGCCACCTTCTTCCCGCCCTGGTCCGTCGCCCCCCGTCCTCCTCTCCCCGCCGGAAGACGATGACGACGACGAGCTGCGCCGGGCCTGCTCCTTCCGCGACGCGTTCCTGCGCTCGGCAGCCCCTCTGCACCTCGCCCGCGCGTTCGCGAGAGCTCCCCCCGGGGGCGAGGCCGAGGCAGGGATGCTGACGCGGCTCTTCGGGGCTTGCGTCGGGCGCGGGGCGGGGGGAGACGAGGGGGGCTCGTCGTCGTCGTCGTCGTCGTCAGTGCCATCGTCGGCCGAGCTCGCCGCGCTCGTCGCGGAGACGGGCCGAAGCGTCACCGCCGCGGCAGAGACGGCAGCCGCCTGCGCCCTTCCCGAAACAGACGCTTGTTCCTCTTCCTTTTCTGCTGCCGCTTCTTCTCTTTCGGCAAAGGACATCGACGCCGTTGTCGAGGCCGCGGCGGAGGCCGTCTCGCGCGCGCTGGCCGACGCCGACGAGGAGTCGCTGGCCCTTCGCGGGGCCGCGCTCGCTCGCGAGGCCTCCGCCGCGGCCGCGGGGGAGGCCGCGGCGACGCTGTCGCTGTCTGCTTTGCTGCCGGCGCAGCCCTCGACGACGACGACGACGGCAGCAGCTGACTCGTTGCTGCTGCTGCTCTCTTCTTCGTCGGCCTCGGCGTCGGCGGTGTCTTTTTCGCTCCTTCCTCCCCCGCCCCCGAACCCAGCCCTCGCGGCGAGCACCGAGGACCTCCCGACGTTCCTGGCGGCGCGGCTCGCCGCCACGGGGGCCGCTCTCGAGCTGAGGGCGCAGGCCCTGGCCGTGGCGGAGCGCCGGGCGGCGCTGGCGGCCGCGCGGAGCGGCGACGGCGGCGGAAGCGGCGGTGGTAACGACGGAGGAGCCGAAAGCAAGGGCGCCACGCCTCGCGCGACGTCTCCAGATCCCACTGCCGCCGACGCTGCGACTGTCGCTGCTCCTTCCTCCTCCGAAGACAAGGAAAAGAAGCCAGAGTCGAGACAAGGGGGAAGCAAATCCGCTCCTTCTTCTTCTTCTTCCGCCTCTCCTCCGCCTCCTCTTTCCTCTTCTTCTTCCCTGCCGGCAGCCACCGCCGCGGCGCTGGCCTCTCTCTCGGCGCTCGCTGACGCCGCCGCGCGAGACGCGGACGCGGCCTCCGAGGCCTCCGCTGCCGTCGGGGCCCGCTCGGAGGCCTCCGCGACCCTCCGCGCGGCCTCGCTCGCGCGGGTCGAGGAGAAGGCCTCGGCCGCGGCCGAGGCCGTCGCCGAGCTCGAGGCACGCCGCAGGCAGCTGACCTCGCAGCTCGACTCCATCGACAGGCAGCTCGCGTGCGCCCGCGAGGCCGCCGCGGACGCCTCCGAGGCCCGCGCCGTGCTCGAAGAGGGGGCGGCGCTCAGCGGGGACGCCGCGGAGCACGATGCGCTCCGGGCCGAGGCGGCCGGGGCCGCCGCCGCCGCGCGGCGCCGGGCGGCCTCCACGGCGGGGGAGCTCGTCGCGCGCGCCGGCGCCCGCGAGCGAGGGGCCGCCGCGGCGTCCCGCCTCCGCGCCCTGGCCGCGGCCTCGGCGGCCCGCCGCGCCCTGCTCTCGGCGGCGACGGCGCACCTCGCCGCAGCGAGGGACGACCTCAGGCTGCTCCACGCGAGGATCGCCTTCTGCTCGCGCGAGTTGCGCGACGTCGCCGCGCGCCGGCGGCGCGCCGCCGCGGCGCACCTGACCTCGGGCCCCGACGGTGGCGTCTTCGGGCCCAGGCTCGACGACCAGGAGGCCGCCGCCGGGTCCGCCCTGGCCGCGGCCGAGGGGGCCGCGGCGGAGCGCGTGTCCGCGGTCGCCGCCGTCAGGGACGCGCTCGCGGCCGCGGCGCTGGGGGAGGAGGACGACGACGTCGCCGAGGACGACGACGCGAGCCAGCAGCAGCAGCAGGAGCACGTCGGGCGACCTTGCTCTCCTTCTTCTTCCTCGTCGTCGTCTTCGAGGCAGCGGCGTGCGATCGCGGCCCTGCTCGCCGAGGTGACGGTGCTGCGGGACGCGATCGCCGCGGTGGAGAGACCCGACGGGGCCGGGAGAGAGAGCAGAGGCGAGGGAGAGGGAGAAGAAAGAGAAGGAGAAGAATGAGGAGAAGAAAGAGAAGAAGGAAAAGAAGAGGCGCCGACGACGGTTTCGGTTCCGCCGCCCCCTCCTGCTGCTCCTGCTGCCGCCGCCGCGACGACCGAGAACGAGAAAGAAGGATAAGAATAAAAGGAAGAGGCAGCGACTGCGGCGGAAGAAGGGCAGGAAAACAACTAGAGAGGAGAGCGGGGGGGGGGGAGGGAAGAGAGAGAAAGCAAAAGCATCCAAAAATTGTCACACAAGCCCAAAAAACTTTTTTTCTCTCTCTTTCATTTTCACCGCGCCGCACCAGGAACGATCATGCGCAGCTCTTTCTCGTCGTCGCCAGCGACTGCTGCTGCTGTCGTCGTCGTCGAAGAAGGAGAACCTTTTCTCTCCTCAGCCGCCGTCTCCTTCTCGACTTTCGCTGCCGTCGCGACGAGCCTCCGTGCCTCGGCGAGGTCCGCCGCGGGGACCGTCGCCAGCAGCGCGTCCAGCGCCGCCACGCCTGCGCGCAGGGACTCGACCGCCGCGCTGCTCGGGTCGCGCTTCTCCCTGGCCGCGGCGAAGAGCTCGTAGTCGAGCTTCTGCACGGACTCGAAGAAGGACTTGACGGCGTTGTTTTCGGATGCGGAGCTGCTGCCACTGCTGCTGCCGCCGCTGCTGCTGCCGCTGCTGCTTCCTCCGCTGCTTCCGGCGTACTCTCCGACGGCGCGCACGTTGTCCCTGAGGCCCTCAAAGGCTCCCGACCGAAGCTCGATCCGGGCCTCGACCGGGTCGCTGGCCGCGAGCCCTTCGAGCCCGGCGAGCTGCTCCCTCGCGGCGAGCACCGCGGGCACGTACGACGAGAGCGGGTCGAGCTTGCGCTTGCGGACGTAGGCGGCGATGCCCCGCTTCCCCGAGGACAGGGTCGGAACAGCAGCAGCAGGAGCAGAAGCAGCAGCTTCAGCGGGACCAGGTCCCAGCAGCAGCAGGGAGAGCGAGGCCGAAGCGCCGCTGGCGAGCAAGAGGGCGGCAGCGCGCCGCCGGGAAAGGGCGAGGTGGTCGCTCTCAGCCGACGACGACGACGACGCTTTCGGCGCCGACTGCGTTGTGGCGCATTCCCGACCGCTCCGGCCGCTGATGCCCACGCCCGCGCGCGAGCGGCAAGAGAGGATCGAGGCCTTCATTCTTTGGGAGTCGGCGGATCGAAGTGCGGCACGCTGAAGAGAGAGGCTGGGACAGAGAGGGAAGGAGGGATGAGAGGGAGAGAGAAGCCTGCGAGAGGGAATCTGGTTTCTTCGATCGATAACGATTTTTCCTTTTTTTGTGCAGCAACGTTTTCTCCCTCTCCAGACCTCTCCCGAAGAGAAGAAAAAGAAACATTCGCTTTCTTCACGCCGCCGTTTGCGCTACAGTTTGACGCGATGGCGACCTCTCTCTCTGCGAAAACAGTCGCGCCAGCTTGTTCTAGTGCTGCTGCCGTCAAGGTAAAAATAGAGAGAGAGCCCGAGTAGCTGAGAAGCGCGGACAGGAGCGCAGGACATTCGTTCGCATGCCGCGGCCCCGGGCCAGCTCACCATTCGACCTCATCTCGTTTCCCCACTCGCTTTCTACAATGTTCACTCCTCGCCAGCCCTCCGCGCCTCGCGCGATGGCATCTGCACGTCGAGGAGCACCCGCGAAGAGGTGTGTCGCGCCCTCGAAGCGCAACGCCGCTCGTGGGCTGGCGCCGATTCAGCGGCCGTCGTCGTCGTCTCCGCTTCCCTTTCTCGTCGCCGCCGCTTCGTCTTCTCCTCTCGACGACCCGGACGTCCCTCCTCGCCCCTTGCCCAAGGGAATCGCCGAGTCCGTGACCGACCTGATCGGCAACACGCCCATGGTCTACCTCGACACCGTCGCTCGCGGGCTCCCGGGCCGCGTCGCGGCCAAGCTCGAGACGCAGGAGCCGTGCAGGTCCGTCAAGGACAGGATCGGCCGCGGCATGATCGAGGACGCCGAGGCCAAGGGGTTGATCGCGCCGGGCAAGACGACGCTCGTCGAGCCTACATCGGGGAACACGGGCATCGGCCTCGCGTTCATCGCCGCGGCCAAGGGGTACAAGCTCGTGCTGACGATGCCCGCGTCCATGTCCCTGGAGCGCCGCGTTCTCCTGCGGGCCTTCGGGGCGGAGCTAGTCCTGACGGACCCGGCCAAGGGGATGAAGGGCGCCGTCGCCAAGGCGCAGGAGATCGCTGCCGAGACGCGCGGCGCATACGTCTTGCAGCAGTTTGAGAACAACGCCAACGCCGAGGCGCACAGGCTCTCGACCGGTCCGGAGCTGTGGCAGGACACGGCGGGGACCATCGACGTGCTGGTGGCCGGCGTCGGCACGGGGGGCACGATCACGGGGGCCGGAGGCTACCTCAAGAGGCGCAAGCCCTCGGTCCGCGTCGTCGCCGTCGAGCCCGCCGAGTCCGCCGTGCTCTCCGGCGGCGGGCCCGGGCCGCACAAGATCCAGGGGATCGGGGCCGGGTTCGTGCCCGGGGTGCTCGACACCAAGGTCTACGACGACGTGGCGCGGGTCAGCAGCGACGAGGCGATCTCGATGGCGAGGAGGCTCGCGCTGGAGGAGGGCGTGTTTTGCGGGATCAGCAGCGGCGCCGCCGTCGTCGCGGCGCTGAGGGAGGCCGCCAAGCCCGAGTCCGCGGGGAAGCTGATCGTCGCCGTGCTGCCCTCGTTCGGGGAGAGATACCTGTCCACGGCGCTGTTCGACTCCGTGCGCGCCGAGGCCGAGGCGATGGGCATCAACGACAGGGTCAAGCTGTCGGACGCGGCCGGCCGCGAGTTTTTCGTGCCACCGCTCCAGGCGGAGGCCAAGGCGAAGGCTTGAATTGTCGAGTCGCGGCAGGGAGGCTCTTGCTGCTGCTGCTGCTGCTGAAGTGAATGACTGTGTTTTGTTTCTTCTCTCCTTTTAAAGATGGGAGACCGAGAGAGGGGAGACCGGTGGCACGTTTGTAAAAAGAAAAGAGAGCAGAAGAAAAGAGGGCAGCAGAGGCGGTGGCGGCGAAGAAAGAGCGAGTTTCTCTCTCGCCGTCGGCTCGCTTCCTCCATCGAACCGATCCCTCCTCGCCTCATCGCCCTCCCTCCGCGCCATACCCTCTCCCAAGCGACTCAAACCACAAAAAGTTCCCGTTCAGACGGAAATGCAGGCTGAGAAACCGTTTCTTTCAAGCAGGTGCAAGGGGGCGGCATCCGCCGTCGCCGACCGATTCGAACCGTCTT
>Ga0315289_10003390_pt1 | contig 24202 bp, 20 predicted proteins | sample YL17G11_40_MG_FD_203452 | JGI IMG/M metagenome (GOLD analysis project Ga0315289, IMG submission 203452) | Sediment microbial communities from Yellowstone Lake, YNP, Wyoming, USA - YL17G11_40 | ecosystem: Environmental > Aquatic > Freshwater > Lake > Sediment | place: USA: Wyoming | collected...
CACTACCACCACCTAATGCACATTCCTCGACGAACCGCCGGATGCGGACCCGCATGTCCGGTGGTGTGAGAGGGAGGATGGGCGACCCATCCTCCCTACTCGATTGCGATCAGCCTATGGAGTAAGGCGGACCGTTGGAAGCCCAAAGCCAACGCGGCCGTTGGATGAGAGAAGCCTTCGGGATTCCTTTGAGGCCTCAGCGATTGGAGAAAAGGGAGGGAAGTTGAGCGGCTATCGGGACGGTACTATCTGTCAGCCGCCCAAGACTGGAAACGCCTGCAGCGCCTCGGGCACCCACAGCCGTCCGAAGCCGATCAGTGACAGGGCGGTGTAGCCGACCATGAGCAGTACGCCGGCGGCGATCAAGATCTGGTCGCGCTGCCGGTAGGCGAGCTCGATCAGCCAGGTGCGCGGCTGCACGCCGAAGGCGCGCAGGTCCATGGCGTCGATGATGTCCTCGCTGCCCATGATGGCATGGATCGTCACCGGGACAAGCAGCGGCGCCAGTTTTCGCACCTGCGCGAACAACCCACCCTCGAGCTTCTCGAGTTCGTACCCCCGCGCTCGCTGCGCATCCATCGTCAGCTGGAAATCGCGGCCGAAGGTGGGAATGAAGCGCATCGTCAGGTCCATGGCGTAGGCGAACTTGTCCGGCAGTCCCAGCCCGCGGAAGGTGACCCCGTACAGCGCCGGGTTGATGCAGTACGGGATCAGCACGGTCATCGACGCCAGGCTGAAGACGCGCACGAGCATGCTAAGAGAGAACATCAGCCGCTCGGAGGAGACGACCAGCGTCGGCGTCCAACGGAGGAGGCTGAAGGGGAGGCGCACCGTCGTGATCACGTGCTCGACGGAGTAGTGCTCCACCCCGCCGCGGCCGGTGAGCAGCGTCAGGACGGAGAAGAAGACGACGAAGCCGGAAATGAACAGCCACGCCCGGCGGGTGTCGCGCCAGGTCAGGCGCGAGGTCAGGATGAAGAACAGGGCGGTGGCCAGCAACGGTAGCAGCAGGCGCAGGTCCCAGGTCATCACCGTCGCCACCAGGAAGCAGGCGAAGAAGATCATCCAGGCTCGCGGATCGAGACTCTGGACGACCGAGCCGGGCCGGGGCCGGTAGCGCCAACTGACGAGCATGCTGTCTCCCGCGCCGGTCCTGCGGCGGACCCCGGAAGGGTCCGCCGCAGGAGAGAGCGCGTGCGTGACTCTAGCGCCCGGACTGACGCCGCATGGCGGCGTAGGCGCCAACCAGCAGCGGGACCAGGATGGCGGCGAAGATCAGGTTCGGCCCAGCGGCCGGGATGAACTCGCCGACGATCGCCGCTACCGGCGGGTAGCCGTTGATCCAGATGTCGGAGATGGCGGCGAAGCCGATGCCGATCAGGTTGCCGAGCATCGACCAGGTGACCGCCGCACCGACGTCGATGTTGGCGCCGAACAGGAAGCGCACCGCCAGCACGAGCACGAAACCGATCAGCACCGACAGGCCGGCGATCAGCGTGATCGGCTGGTCGCCGAAGATGTTGTTGGGCACATCGAAGAACAGCATGTTCGGCGTGCTGCGGCCGATGAAGTAGACGAGCGTCGCCAGGAGCGTCAGCACGCCGCTGGCGATCAGCACGTTGTTCAGGCTCTTCTTCTTGTCCGGGTACAGCAGCGCCAGGCCGGCGACCAGGCCGACGAGGCCGTTGCCGATGCTCCACTGCGGCGACAGCCCGAAGCCGGTCAGCGCGTCGCCGAACATGTTGCCGACCGCGCCGCTGAAGAAGCCGACCACCGGGCCGAAGGTGTAGCCGAAGAACATCGGGATGACGATCGCCGGCCGCAGCGCCACCTGGCTGACCGACGGGACGACGAACACGGTGCCGTTGAACAGGTAGGAGAACACGGCGTACAGCGCCGCGCCGATGGCCATGTAGACCACCTCGCGCGTCCCCACCTGCCAGATGCCGCTGGACTTGGTCAGCCAGTAGATGATGAACACGATCACCAGGCCGATGCCGACGAAGACAAAGCGCAGCAGGGCGGTCTCATCCAGCTGCAGGCTGGGGTTGAGCATGCCGCCGATCCAGATGACGGCCAGGAAGAAGACGAGGGTGGCGGCCAGTGCCAGAATGACGGAGAGCGTCTTGCGATCCATGAAGGTCCTCCTTGAGAACGATTGGCGCCGCGGGTCAGGCGGCGTGGGCCAGTTCCTCGGCCCGCAGGAAGTGCTTGGAGCCATGACGCCGCAGCAGGTTGATCTCCAGCAGCGACGTCGGCACGATGCGGCAGCGGCGCAGTCGCTCGGCATCGCCGAGCACTGCTCGCGGCTCGCCGTCGGCCGCCAGTCGGCCATCGCTGACCAGCAGCACACGGTTGGCGTAGATCACCGCCAGGTCGACATCATGGGTGATGAACAAGATGGCCTCGAAGCCGGGCATCTGCACGATGGCATCCATGAAGTCGAGCACGTTGCGGTAGTCCTGTCCGGCGGTCGGCTCGTCCATCACCAGGACGCGCGAGCGCATGGCCAGGACGGCGGCGATGCTGACGCGCTTCTGCTGGCCGAACGACATGGCCAGCGGCGGATCGTTCTCCCGGCCAGGGAGGTTGACGACATCCAGGGCGTGGATCACCTCCTTTTCGATCTGCGCCGGATCGTGACGCAGGTTGCGCGGCCCGAAGGCCAGTTCGTCGTGCACCGTCGGGGCGAACAGCATGTGGCTCGGGCTCTGGAAGACGTAGCCCAGTGTGGCAGCGATCTGCGCCACGCTCAGCGCATGCGTGTCGCGCCCATCGACCAGCACCCGGCCCTCGGTCGGCTTGAGCAGCCCAATGGCGTGCTTGACCAGCGTCGTCTTGCCGGCGCCGTTCGGGCCGAGCACGGCGATGATGTCGCCGTGGTGGATATCGAGCGAGATATCGTGCAGCACCGGCCGCCCGGGCTCGTAGGCGAACGAGGCATGCTCGAAGCGCACGATCGGCTCGCCGGGCGCCGCCAGATGCCGCAGCACGGGCTCGACCGGCACTGGCGCCGGCTCATGCCGTGAGCGGGCGATGATCAGCGGGGCGGGAAGCTTGACGTCGTGGTAGTCGACCGCCTCGGTCATCGCCTCGGCGGGTCCCAGGAAACGGATCCCGCCCTCGGCCATGAACAGCACCCGGTCGGGGCGGATGCGCAGCACATCCTCGACTCGGTGCTCGACCATCAGCACCGTCATCCCCTCGTCGGCCAGGCGGCGGACGAAGTCGAGCGTCTCGTGCGCGCTGGCTGGGTCCAGGCTGGCCAGGGGCTCATCGAGGATGAGCACCCTCGGCCGCATGGCCAGCACTCCGGCCAGCGCCACCTTCTGCTTCTCGCCGCCCGAAAGGTGAAACGTCTCCCGGTCGCGCAGCGACGTGATGTTCAGGTACTCCAGCGCCTGCTCGACGCGCGCCCGGATCTCGTTGCGCGACAACCCGAGGTTCTCCAGCCCGAAGGCCACCTCGTGCAGGACGCGCGTCCCCAGGATCTGGCGCTCGGGGTCCTGCAGGACCGTGCCGACCATCTGGGAGATGCGTGCCAGGGACAGCCCAGCGGTGTCCTGCCCCAGCAGCTCGATCCGGCCCTGCAGCTCGCCCTTGTAGGAGCGTGGGATCAGCCCGTTGATGCAGCGGATCAGTGTCGTCTTTCCGCAGCCGCTGGCCCCGGCGATCAGCAGCATCTCGCCGACCTTAACCTCGAAGGCGAGGTCGTGCACGGCCGGCGCCGGCCGGTCGCGGTAACGGAAGGTCAGACCCTGGACGGCCAGCAGGGGCGCGGAGGCGGGGAGCTCGGCAGGCGGGTTCGTCATGGCAGGGAGGCGGCTGGGGAGCGCCCGCGGGGACCGGGGCCTCACTCTCATACTACAACCGTTTCGGACGGCGTGCGAGGCGCGGCCAAGCCGTACCTCGCCCAGGCAAGGATTCATGCTCTAGCCCGCCTCGGCCGGCCGGCCCCCTGCGGGGGCCGCCAGGCCTCGACGGGGGAGGTGCGCCTGCCGGGTCCGTGAGCCGGGACTGGGCATCCATACTAGGCGCCCACCGAACTCCCCTAGGCTTTCACCAACTTAGGGGATGACCAGTCCCCAAGCCAGGAGCGATCCTTAGCATGCGGGAAAAGCGGGAGGCGAGGCATGGGGCAGGACGGGGAAGGGCTGAGGGCACGGATCCGGACGCAGGTCGGCCGCGGGCTTGACCGGCGCCAGGAGAGGGCGTTGATCGCCGCCCGCCTGCGTATGGTCTCTGGGCGAGACGACTACGATCTGGCGGTTCTGCGCCGGCTGGCCGAGGGGCGGCAGCCCCGGGCGTGGCACTTGTAGGTAGGAAGGAAGGCAGGCATGAACAGGGCGGTGGTGGGTCTGGCGTTGAGTGGTGGCAGGGCGCGCGGATTGGCGCATATTGGGGTCCTCAAAATCCTTGAACGCCAGGGCGTGCCCATCGACTGCATGTCAGGCGCGAGCATGGGTGGCGTCGTGGCGGCAGCGTATGCCGCGGGGATGACGCCGGAGATGCTCGAATCGCTGGCGCTGCACATGGGCCGGCTGCGCCGGCTCCTCCGGCTGGCCGACCTGCGGCCACTGCATCGCGGCCTGTTGGCCGGCACCAAGCTGCGCCTCTTCCTGGGGAGGTTCATCCCGCCGGAGCTGACCTTCGCCGACCTGCGCCTGCCGCTGGCGCTGGAGGCCGTGGATCTGTGCACCGGCGAAGAGGTCGCCCTGACGGAAGGTTCGGTGCTCGAAGCCGCCCTGGCAACAAGCGCCTTTCCTGGTGTATTGCCGCCGGTCGAGTGGCACGGACGCTGCCTGGTGGATGGGGGCGTGCTGGACAACCTGCCGATCGATCTGGTGTGCGGCCTGGGTGCCGAGCGGGTGATCGCCGTCGACGTCTCCTCGGCCTTGTGCCCCGAGCATGACTGGAATCCAATGCGGTCCGGCAGGCGGATGCCGGACTGCATCGGGATGGCCTTCGATGCCGTCGGAGTGATGGTGGCGGCGCAGACGCGGGCCAAGCTGCTGGCCAACCCGCCGGACCTGCTGGTGCGCCCGAGCCTGCCGCACGACATCGGTACCTTCTCGAGTTTCACGCGTGCAGCCGAGATCATCCGGCTGGGTGAAGACGCCGCCGAACGGGCGCTATGCCAGCAGCCGCTGTGCCTCGAGCCGCAGCCTCTCCAGCCACTACCCTTGGCGGCATAGGCTGATGATCATCGTTCGCATTACAGATGTAGTTGGCCGCAAGTCGAACGCTCGGCACCCGCCAACTTGAGAGCGGGGTCTAGGAAAGGAAGGAAGACCGTGGACGTGAGAGCCGCCATTGCGCTCGGGGTCATGCTTCTGTCTGCCGCGTGGGGTGTCGCGACCATGATCCGCATCCATGCGTTCCTGCATGGGCGGGGACACAAGGTCAGCTTCCTGCTCCTGCGGCTGATGATCTTCGAGTACGTCGGCGAGTATCGGCGGATCACGAAGGCGGAGCTCGGCCGGCCCGGGCCCCTGTACACGCAGTTCGTGACCGCATGGTTGATCGCGCTGGTTTCGGCCCTCAGCGCCGGGACGATCCTGGCCTTGACCTCGTGAGACGTTCTTCTTTCGTCCTCTCCGGCGGCCCAATCCCTGCCGTCCTCCTCCTCGACAGCCTGCGCCGGCCGGATCCGGCCGGCGCAGGCAGCCACAGGGACCTTGCACGGCTGGCTAGGGGAGAAGTCGCCTCCAGGAGAGGGGTGGGAGGCGAGAATGCGAGGGCCGTCGCAGCACCGGGGGCTGCCCTCGGTGGCGGCGTATGGGAACGGGTCACGAGCATACCCATTCAAGAGTTGCTGCGGCAGCGACATCGGAAAGTCGACCCGCTGCTCTCGGGTCCGCGGCTAGGCTGCCCGTCCAGGTGCACCACCAATCTGAAAGGAGGGCTACTGTGAATCAAGCACGCCCCACTCTTCTCGAGGTTGTGGTCAAGACGATCGTGACCCATACCGTCACATACTTCGTCATGGGTCTGCTGGCGTCTGCGCTCCTTGACTACACGCGCTTCTTCGCCGAGTCCAGCCTGAACCTCATGATGCGCCAGACGAGCGACCCGTGGGTGATGGTGGGACCGCTGTTCCAGCCCATCCGGGGGATCCTGTTCGGGCTTGTCTTCTACCTGTTGCGTGAGCCGTTCTTCGGAAAGAAGAACGGCTGGCTGGTGATGTGGATCGTCTTGGTGGTGGTGGGCATCATCGGCACCTTCGGGCCAACCCCCGGCTCCCTGGAGGGGATGCTCTACACGGTGTTCCCGGTATGGGTTCACCTGAGGGGTCTCCCGGAGGTCCTCCTGCAGTCCCTGTTCCTGTCGCTGATCCTGTTCTACTGGGTGAACCATCGACAGGGCCGGTGGCTCAGTTGGCTTATGGGGATCGCTTTCTTGATCTTGATGTCCTTCCCCATTCTTGGGTTGCTGGCGACACAGTCAGGGTAAGGCCAGCCGCCGCTCTCAAGCGGGTCTCACTCGAGCGGAGTGAGAAGCTAGGTGGCCCAACAACTCACTGGCGCCCTGGACAAGCGCCACCGCCGACTGCGCAGGCCTCCGGCATGACCATCGGATCACCCGGCGGATTAGACCGAAGTGGTTGCTTGCCGGGCCTGCCGGCGTGGTGAGGAATTGGGGAGGAAGCGCGCCTCCGCCGGGCAGCTTCCCACCCAGAGCGCAGGACTTCGTAGCTCAGGGCGGTTAGGCCACCCTGACCACCGCCCGAATCGGGAGGCGTTCAACGTGCCGCAAGATATCAAGACCATCAGTCTCCCGCTGCCCCTTCGCATGGGGAGGGTGAACAGCTACCTGATCCAGACCGCTGCCGGTTATGTCCTGGTTGACACAGGGGGCTCGAACGCACGAGAAGTACTGCACGGACAACTCGAAAGCGCCGGCTGCATGCCAGGCTCTCTCACGCTTGTCCTTCTCACGCACGGGGATTTTGACCACATCGGCAACGCGGCCTACCTCCGCTCAGTTTTCGGAGCCAGGATCGCAATGCACTGTGACGATTCGGGCATGGCCGAGCGCGGGGACATGTTCGTGAATCGGAGGAAGCCGGGCGTTCTCGTCAGAGCCCTCCTCCCGATCCTGACGGGGTTCGGGACATCCGAGCGATTCACGCCTGACGTTCTCCTCGATGACGAATACGACCTCCCTCAACACGGCCTTGAGGCCAGAGTCATCGGTCTGCCCGGGCATTCCAAGGGGTCCATAGGCATCTTGACCGCCAGTGGCGGATTGATCTGCGGCGATCTCTTTGAGAACACGAAAGGGCCGGCCCTCAATTCCCTTATGGACGATCCCATAGCCGCGAATGCCAGCGTCGCGAGGCTGGAGGCTCTGAAGATCGGAACGGTCTATCCCGGGCACGGCCAGCCTTTCGAGATGGAGTGGCTCGCAAAGCGCACGCCCTAGGGCGACCGGACCACTGGAGGGAACGATGCAGGCAACAACGTATGATCGGAGTTCGATCAGCATTCCCCGGGCACTCCGGTTGGTCGGGATCATCGGAGGCATCTGGGCCATTCTCGTGATCGCCGCAGCGACACTCGCCTACATTCCCGATCACCCCGACTTCTCGCCGTTCACTACCTTCATGAGCGACATGGGAGACACGCCTGGGTGGCCGCAGATCCTCTTCAACTCCGGAACACTGATCGGCGTCCCGATGCGATACCTCGTCCTGGTGCTACTGGCGCTGCGCCTGATGCAGCTTGGCGCCGGCCGAGCGTTTGCGGCCTTGGTCCTGATCATCGGCTTCGCCTCCACGACGGGCACCGCGCTAATGACGGCGACGCCGTTCAGCGTGGACCCGGTCGTCCACAAGACGGGCATCGGTATGTACTTCCTCGGCATCGTTGTGCTGCAATCGCTGATCGGCGTCCGGGAGTGGACGCTGAGAGGTGTGCCGCGGGTTCTCCCGGCGTTGAGCTTCACGATGGTCATCCTGTACTGTATCTTCATGGCGCTGATGGTGCTCTACGAACAAGGGGCGGTTTCCCGGACCACGCCGGTCGTATGGGAGTGGCTGGCGATCCTGTCGTCCATCGTCTGGATGCTTGCGCAGAGTGTCCTGTTGGCCAGGGGCAGCCTGCGGGTGCAGCCCTGAGGTGCCCAACGCTTGGGGGCTGACCGCGAGGGCGCGACGGTGGTGTGGCTTGCGTCGAACCCAATCCCTCGTGGATGTAGGGTCTGCTCCCGGTCTGAGCCCCGCGCGATCGGGAGACGGCAGACAGGTGCAGGCCTATGAAACTTGACCCGCGGCGGGCCGTCACGCGAGTTCCACTGCAGCTCGTGGCCTGCCTCGTCGGGATGCTCCTCATCTCGGGCTGCGCCCGGCCGGCCGGATCGTGTCCCCTGACCACACCCGTCGGACAGGATATGGCGGCCGCTATTGCTGCGGACTACAGCCTGCCCTTCCGCTGCCCGCTCGATGCCTCGATCGTCGATGAGACGCCCTACCACGCCGGGTTCGGCGATGCCAGCGAGGGTCCTGAGTCGACGCGTGCGTACCATGCCGCCGAAGACTACCGGCGGCCGGCCGGGACGCCGGTGTATGCCATTGCGGACGGCCGGGTTAGCTTCTCGGGGCCGGCCGGTGGGTATGGCTGGCTGATCATCGTCGACCATCCCCAGTTCAACCTGTATTCCTTGTACGGCCACCTGAGTCCCAGCCGCTGGCGGATCGAGCCCGGAGCGGTGACCAAAGGCGCGCGGCTCGGCTACCTTGGCGATCCGGACGAGAATGGCGGAAGCCCGGAACAACCGCTGGAGCCCCACCTGCACTTCGGGGTGCGCGCCGGGCAGCGGGCCGATTATCCCGGCCGCGGCGAGTGGCGCTGGATGGCCGGCTGGATCGGGCTGTGTCCTCAGGACCTCGGATGGCTGCAGCCGTCGCTCGTCATCACGGCGGGTACCGTCCCCATCGGCGGATACCCTGCACCCGATCCGGGTTTCCTGGTGAGGTGGGGCCTCGGGATTCTCATTACGCTCGGCTACTCGGCGGCGGGGGCGGGGATGCTCGTCTTCGCCATCCGCAGGAAGCAGCGCTTGTTCTTCGTCCTCCCGGGCCTCCTTCTGATCGCTGCCGGGATCGTCCTTCACGGCAATGGGGTGTTAAGAACCTATGCGCTACTCGCTGTGGGCGTGGTCCTGACGGGGGTTGGGATCTACCGCTACGCCCCGCTGTCCAGGCACAGATCCGCGAATCGGGCCTGAAGGGTTCTCTGCGCCACGGGGATGCGATCCGCTTCGATTCGGGCGCCCACCCCGCGTCCCGACCGCCCGCGCCTGTGGACCCGCCGGTGTCGCGTCTGGGTAGGGCTACTGGTCGTCATCCGCCTCCGCGGGGCACATCGACCTGGGCGCGGCGGCCCGCTCCGAGCGGACCCTGCGGCTGGGGGAACGGACGGCTGACGGTCAAGCTCACGCAACCCTTCGGATTGCGCGAGCAGGGAGTGAGGGACTACACCAGGCGATGGCGGTCCACCCGGCGCCTCACCCCGACGTCGGCGCGCCCGGCGGCGCGAACCTTGGTAGGATTCCCGATGTGTGCTTGGCAGGGCCTGTGCCCCGAGCATGGCCTGAACTGCGGACGAGGGATCGATGAGCTATCAGCAGAACATCAACACCGGCCTCGATCGCGCCTATGCCGCCGCGGCCGTGCTCCCCATTGACGTGCGCAGCCTGCGCCTGGTGATCCTCTCCGACCTGCACCGCGGCGCGGGCGACGACGCCGATGACTTCCGCGCCTGCCAAGAGTCCTACCGCGTCGCGCTCAGGCACTATCAGGCGGCTGAATACATCCTGGCCGTCCTCGGCGACGTAGAGGACCTGTGGGAATGTCGGCCGTCCGAGGTGATCGCCGAGTACGCTGCCTCGCTCCAGGCAGAGAAGCCATTCCTGGACGTTGGCCGCTACTGGCGGTTCCTGGGCAACCATGACGAGGACTGGCATGTACAGACCGAAGTCCACCGCTACCTGGAACCGTTGCTGGGCAGGGTGGGAATCCTGGAGGCGCTGCGCCTCGAGGTGATGGACCGCAACAAGCGGCTCGGTGAGGTCTTCCTGGTGCACGGTCACCAAGGAACGGCGTGGGGAGATCGGTACGGTTGGCTCAGCCACTGGGCGGTGCACTACCTGTGGCGCCCGATCCAGCGGTTGACGAATCTCAGGAGAACGACCCCGGCCACCGATTGGCGCCTGGGCCGCAAGCATGAGTTCGCCCAGTACAACTGGGCCGTGGCCAAGCCGGGCGTGATCGTCGTCACGGGCCACACACACCACCCGGTCTTCCCCTCGCCGGCGCGTTATGAACAGCTGGCCGCCACGTATGATGATCTGCGCCACCAGCCGGAGGCATACGAGAGTGAAGTGCTGGAGAGGATCGAGGCCGACCTGGCCTTCGCCTGGTCGCAGGAGCAGCCGTGCTACCTGAACAGCGGCTGCTGTTCCTTCAGCGACGGCAGCCTGACGGCGATCGAGATCGCTGCCGGCGCCATCCGCCTCGTCCGCTGGCGAATGGCCGGCACACGCCCGCAGCACCAGGTGCTCGCTTCTGCTCGCCTCAAGCGCCTCCTGGCGGACGTCGCCGCGCCGGGGCTGCCGGCGGCCGCCGCACCATAGCGCGCCGCATGCGCTCGATCGCTCCCTGATCGCGATGTTTCGAAATAGAAACAGCCCCCTCGTCGGGGGCTGTTCGTTGATCGTGTCAGCGGTTAGGCTTACAGGATCGTGACCGAGGCGGCCTGCTGTCCCTTGGGGCCCTGCACGACCGTGAACTGGACGCGCTGGCCTTCCTCGAGACTGCGGTAGCCTTCGGCGAGGATCGCCGAGTGGTGGACAAAGACGTCCTCACCGCCCTCGCGGGAGATGAAGCCGTAACCCTTGCCGGCGTTGAACCACTTGACGGTTCCCTGAACGAAATCGGACATTGTGTTTGCCTCCTAGGCAAGAAGATGGTAGGTGCGGGGTTCTCCGGTTGCCCGGGGAGGCCGTGTAACTAACGGCCCGAGCTAGTGCAGCTCGGGCCGAGGTCTTACGACTCCCTGTCAGAACTTGCATGCTACCTTACACGTAAGCATAGCACGCATATCGGGATCTGTCCAGGGCAGTTGGGTGGGCAGTTTCTGGGGGCGTTCAGCAGGTAGCGGGTGGCAAGCGGCAGCGTGCGGCCAGGCACCGGCGGCCAGCAGCTTACGGCTGGCAACTAGCGATCCGCGCCTAGCTCCCAGGTGGCTGCCGGCCGCCAACCGCCAATAGCCGGTTGCCAAGTGCTTATTACCAATGGCTTCCTGCTAATTGCGGATTGCTAATTGCCAATTGCTGTTTGCCCGTCACCCTTCCGCGCCGAAAGCTGCACACTGTACACCGGCACGCCGCCGGCCTCACCGGAACTTGTGCTGCGCCGGACGGAGACGTCGGAGAAGCCGGCCTGTTTCACCAGGTCCACATATTCCGCCTCAGGCAGCGCGCCGGAGATGCACTCGGACCAGCCGGTGGCGGATGTGCGCATCGATGGCAGGACCGCGCCGCCGAAGACCATGTCGTTGACCTCCAGCCGCCCGCCGGGCTTGATCACGCGGAACGCCTCGGCGAACACCTTGGCTTTGTCCTCCGCCAGGTTGATGACGCAATTGGAGATGATCACGTCCACCGAGGCGTCATCGGCCGGCAAGTCCTCGGCGTAGCCGTGGCGGAACGCGACGTTGACATAGCCGCCCGCCTCGGCGGCGCGGCGGGCGCGCTGGAGCATGGCCGGCGTCATGTCGACGCCGATCACGCGCCCGGAGGGGCCCACGCGCTGTGCGGCGAGGAAGGCGTCGATCCCGCCACCGCTGCCAATGTCGAGCACCACCTCGCCCGGCTGCAGGTTGGCCATCACCGTCGGGTTGCCGCAGCCGAGCGAGATCTCGGCCGCGTCGGCCGGGATGCCAGCCTTCTCCGCTGGTGAATAGCCGCCGTCGAAGTGCACGCTCGTCGGCTGGATCTCGTCCAGTGCGATGGTTGCCGGAGAGCAGCACGAAGAATCGCCGCAGCCGCAGTCGGAGGCGCCAGCCAGCGCGCGGGCGGCATACGATGCCTGGACTGCCTCGCGGGCGCGCACGCGCTTCGTGCCGGTGGCGACGAAGATGCTGATGCGGGCGGCCGTGTTGCCGCCGGCCTCACATTCGGCCTGGCAGGTCTCGCCCGTGCAGTCGACGATCACGTTGACCAACCCGGCCTGCTCGAACCAGGCGCGGATCTGGGTGCGGTCGAACCCCATCCACACGTCAGCCATTTCCGTCTTGAGCCAGCCGTGATCGTGGGAGTCCATGTCGGTCAGCACCAGCCGGGCGCCGGGGCTCAGCGTGCGGACCATCTCGAGGATGGCCGCCAGCGGGTCGGGGCAGTGATGCAGATACATGTTGGCGAAGGCGGCGTCGAGGCTGGCATCGGGCAGGGGAAGCGATAGGCCATCGGCCTCGTGGAACTCGAGGTTGTCGAAGGCGGCCAGGTTCTTGCGGGCGACGTCGAGCATTGCCGGGGAGCCGTCCACGACGTGAACGCGGCGGACGAGCGGCGCCAGGCCGGCGGTCAGGAATCCGGTGCCGGCGCCGACGTCGGCGACGACCATCTCAGGATGCAAGTAGGCTTTGGCGATGGCGGCGTCGCGCACCGCCTCAGTGAAATAGCCCGAGCGCAAAGAGTCCCAGTGATCGGCGACCTGGTCGAAGTACTCGGTGGACGGATTCGTGGCAGTCATGCAGGGTCTCCTGAAACACGGGGCGGCTGAGGGGCAGGGTAGTCCGTGCTCATAGCTTGCTGCCGGCGTGGGCCGCAGGTTCGGGCGCCGGGCAGCAGGCGACCTGGCGCCGGGCCCAGGCTTGGAAATGCTCATCGAGCCAGCGCAAGCCCTCGGGGTCGAGGCAGTAGCAGGTAGCCGGGCCCTCGATCTCGCCCTGGATCAGCCCGGCGTGGCGAAGAACCTTGAGGTGCTGGCTGACGGTTGACTGCGCCAGCGGGGTTGCGGCGACGATGTCGCGCGTGATGCACGTCGGATGCTCGGCCAGGTAGGTCACGATCTGGAAGCGTACCGGGTTGCCGAGCGCTTTGAGTATCCCGGCCAGGCGGCGTTCATCGGGTGAGAGGGCGAGTGTCTTGGCCATTGCCATTCATCGTAATTCTACGATGAAACGTCAACCTGTCAAGGGAGCGAGCCGACAGGCTCCCGCGGCGCAAGGCTGAGGGAGGCATACCCTCGGCGGCGTGGAGACAGGCGAGGATGCAGCGGCGCAGGAGGCAGGGGGCGCCCCCTGTGTCAGCCGGGTGGTTGCCGGCTCACGTAGTCGCGCAGCCGTGGGTACTCGACCTCCAGTTGCTGGATGAAGGGCGGCGCCGCCTCTAGGTTCTCGTCCAGCCCAAGCGCCTCCAGTTGCTGTGCGGCCTGCCAGATTCGCTCGGCGCCGAACGTCGCCGAGAGGCTCTTCATCGAGTGGGCCGTGACGGTGAAACTGCGAACGTCACCCGAGGCGGCATCCGCTCTCAGCCGCTCGATCTGGCCGGCCAGATCGGCCACGAACTCGCGCAGCAGCCGGCCGAAGAGGTTTTCGTCGCCGGCGAAATAGGGCAGCGCCTTGCGCCGATCGATGGGATCAGGCATCGGCGGAACCGGCGGCGCGGCGCGTGCCAGCTCGGGCCGGGAGCCCACCGCGATCTGAGTACAGCGGGCGATCGCCGCAAAGAGCTCGTCAGTTTGGATCGGCTTGGAAACGTAGTCGTCCATGCCGGCCGCCAGGCAGCGTTCACGGTCTCCCTTCATGGCATGCGCCGTCATGGCGATGATCGGGGTGCTGCCGCGTGTGCCGCCTAGGGCGCGGATCTGCCCGGTGGCCTCGTATCCATCCATCTCTGGCATCTGCACGTCCATCAGGACAATGCCGAAGGTTTCCCGCTTCACGGCCTCGACCGCCCGCCGGCCATTCTCGGCTGTCGCCACCGAATACCCGGCGCGGTTGAGAAGCGCCACGGCCAGCTTGCGGTTGATCGGGTTGTCTTCAACCAGCAGGATGCGCGGGCCCTTCTGTTCGGCGAGAACATGACGCGTGATCAGCCGGGCGGTGGGCGCGGTGCTGGCGTCTATCGCCTGGCCGAGGACGGCCCGGAGTGCATCCGCCAGCTGGGCTTGCTTCACCGGCTTGAGCAGGTAGGCGGAGCAGCCGATGGCTTCCAGCCGAGCGGCATCGCCTCTCCGGCCGACGGAGGTCAGGATGATCAGCGCCACGTCGCGGATCACGGGATCGTCCTTGATCTCCCGCGCCAGCTGTTCGCCGTCCATCTCCGGCATCTGCATGTCCAGAAGTGCGATGCGGTAGGGCTTGCTCTGGCGTGCGGCGGACCGAAGCAGTTCGAGCGCCTCCATGCCCCCGGCCGCCGCACTGGCGCGGCAGCCGAAACCCTGCAGGGTCTTGGTCAGGATCGTCCGGCTTGTGGCATTGTCGTCCACGGCCAGGACGCGTAGACTCGATAGGGCCTGGTCCGCAGCCAGTGGCATGGCCACCAGATCGGGTTGCTTGGTGAGCGGGAGGGCGAACCAGAACGTGCTCCCGCGGCCCTCCTCGCTCTCCACGCCGATCTGGCCCCCCATCAGCTCCGCCAGCTCGCGCGAGATCGCCAGGCCCAGGCCTGTCCCACCATGCCGGCGGGTGGACGAGGTGTCCACCTGCACGAACCGCTGGAAGACAGCCGGCTGCTGGTCCTGGGGGATCCCGATGCCGGTATCGCTGACCGAGAACCGAACCAACGGCCGGACCTCGTCGTCGCTTTCGCGGGTCACCCGGATCGAGACCTCGCCTTGCTCGGTGAACTTGAGGGCATTGCCGACCAGATTGACCAGGATCTGGCGCAGACGGCCGGGGTCCCCACGCACGTAGGTCGGGCAGTCAGGCTCCAAGAAGCAGGTCATCTCGAGCCCCTTGGCCTCGGCCCGCTGGGCCTGGGTGTCCGCCACCCCCTCGACCAGGGTGCGCAGGTTGAAATCGATGCTCTCCAATTCCAGGTGACCGGCCTCGATCTTGGAGAAGTCAAGGATGTCGTTCAGCAGCGTGAGCAGTGCTTCGGCGCTCTCGTGAGCGGCGTTGAGGAAATCGTGCTGCTCGTCGGTCAGCATCGTGTCCTTTAGCAGCTCGATCATCCCCAGGACGCCGTTCATGGGTGTACGGATCTCGTGGCTCATATTGGCCAGGAACTCGCTCTTGGCCCGGTCGGCTTCCTCCGCCTTGCGGCGGGCTTCGACCAGCGCCGACACGTCGTGATACAGCCCCACGGCGCCGACGCGCTGTCCGTCGACGACAACCGGGAGCCCAAAGATCTCGACGTCGGCTTCGGTGCCGTCCTTGCGCTGGCGCCTGGCGAGGACGTGGATCACGGCACCGCTCAGCGCCTGCTGGGTGTACATGCTCGCCTCGGTATCTGTGTCGGCGGCGCCGGCGAGCAGGCGGTCGAGGTTTTCACCCGTCACATCGGTCTCGTTGAAACCAAACAGGCCCTCGAACGCCGGGTTGCACGATTGGATGTTGCCCTGCCGGTCGAGGATGACAACGGCCACGGGGATATTCTGCACCAGCGTCTCCCAGTATTGCTTCTGGCGCTGGATATCCTCCTGGACCTGCTTCAGCTTTGTCAGGTCGTGGTAGATAGCCAACACACCAACGTTCTCCCCCGCCACCGTGACGGGAACGCCGGACAACTCGACCTCGACAAGCCGTCCGTCCTTGGTGCGCCTTTGCGTCAGTTCCCGGATGGTCTGCCCGCCGGCGGCCCGCTGGGTGTAGTCGGCGGCCTGCGATCGGCGCGCGTCCGGGACGATCAGCGAATCGAGGTCGCGGCCGATCGCCTCCGCCTGGGTGTACCCGAACAGGTGGGTGAAGGCCGGGTTGCACGACACAATCCGGTCCTGCAGGTCCAGCGTGACAATCGCCACCGGGCTGTTGTGGACCAGGGCTTCGAAGTATTGCCGCTGGCGCCAGCTCTCCTGCTCTCGTTTCCTGCCGGCGAGGTTCTCGCGCTCCAGTTCGACGGTACGCTGGCCGATGATCTGCTCCAGCCGGGAGGTGATGTGGGCCAGCTGTGCCCGGCGGACTCCGGCTACGCCGGCGATGAGGCCGGACATGACGGGGGCAAAGTCGAGCAGCCAGAGCAACGGCTGTGTGCGATGCAGGTTCACGATCGTCAAGGCGGTGGCCGGCAGCTGCAGCAGGCGAAGGCTAAGCAACGTTCCGGCGATGGGCGCCGCCAGGCCCAGGACGATCCCATACACGGCGTATCGAACCGTGTACGGGATGCGTCCGAGAACCCCAGGTTTCACAGTGGGAATTGGCGCTGGATCCATGGATGCACCCATCCAAAGGTACAGATTGCGCTGTGGGAAGGCACCGGTACCTGCGATCAGGCTAGATGCGGTGCCGGGAAACTGGTTACGAATTGTAGGTGGATTGGCGGGCACCGGCAAGCTCGACCTCCCCGAGCATGGACCCGTGGCGCGGAGGAGGCGGAAGCCCAGGCCCGCTGGTTCGAATCGGGGTGGTCACCCCTCTGCCATCGTAGGGTTGTGGCAATTGCCTGACCTCTCGAGGGCGGACAGACCAGGCAGGGGACCAACTATGTGGCGTGGGACAGAGGCTGGCCGAGGAACTCGCGCAGCGCCAGAAGGAACGCCTCGGGAGCCTCGTCGCCGGGGTGGTGGTTGGTCGGCAGCTCGACCAGCCGCGCCCCCGGGATTTGGCGCGCGGCCAGCCGGCCGTCCTCGGGAGGCACCGTCCGATCGCGGCGGCCGACGACCACGAGTGTCGGCGCGCGCACGTCGTCCAGGCGGGGGGAGAGATCGTTGCGCGCCGCCCGGGCGCTGCCCAACAATGAATCGGCTGTGGCCTGGGTCAGGTCCTCCAGATTGCGACGCAAGTGGCCCTCAGGGACGAGGGGCAGCCGGTTCGCGGCCAGGGACTGTTGCAGGCGCGTCGCAAGGCGGGGCCAGACGCGACGCGTCAGGGTGACGATCATCCGGCTCGGGCCGGGACGATACAGCCAGCGCAAGCTAAACTGCAGCTGGCCCGTGATCACGGGATTGACAAGCACCAGGCCGCGAACATCTTCCGGGTAGCGTAGCGCGTAGTCGAGGGCGATGCTCCCGCCCAGGGAATGGCCCACGAGGCATGCCGGTTCGGCGCGCAGGGCGTGGATGAACTCGTAGGTCACGCTGACGAAATTGGGGAGGCTGTACCACGGGTATGGGGGCTTGGTGGACAGGCCGTGCCCGGGCAGGTCCAGCGCCAGGCAGCGGTATTGGCCGCCGAAGGCCTCCAGTTCGCGCAGCCACATCCGGCTCGAGCTGGCCCAGCCATGGATGAAGACCACGCTGCGGCCGCCGCCGTTCTGCTGGCGGTACTGGATGCGGTTGCCTTGCAGGTCGAGCAGGCCGTCAACCATACGCTCCGCGACTCCGTCGCGTTGAGGCAGTCCGACAAACGTGGAAGGGACGCGCGGCCGCGCGTCCGGAAGGATTATCCTCCATCCTGCCCAGATCGGACAAGGGGTTGTCTATGGCGACCCCGGGGGTGCTGGCCGCATTTCGTGGATTCCGCGTCAGTTGCCGGCAGGCAGATCCTGCTCCGTCAGCAGCCGGCGCAGCACTTTGCCGACAAAGCTGTGCGGCAGTTCCGAGCGGAACTCGATGTCCCACGGCACGGCGTACTCGGCCAGGCGGCGACGGCACAGGGCGATCAGTTCCTCCTTGCTGGCCTGCTCTCCCTGGCGCAGAACCACGAAGGCCTTGACGACCTGGCCTGGCGCCGAGGGCCGCTGGACTCCTACGACCGCCACCTCCTTGACCTTGGGGTGCTCATACAGCACCTCTTCGACGTCGCGGGGGTAGACCTGGTAGGCGCCGGCCAGGATCATGTCGCGCTTGCGGGCGATGATTTGCGAGTAGCCGTCCTCATCAAGGCGGGCGATGTCGCCGGTCAACAACCAGCCGTCCGGGTGCAGGACCTCCGCGGTCGCCTCCGGCAAGCCCCAATAGCCGGCCATCACCTGCGGCCCGCGCACGGCCAGCTCACCGATCTGGCCGGCAGGCAGGTCCTCGCCTGTGGCCAGGTCGACGATCTTGGATTCTGTGCTTGGCATGGGGATGCCGATCGAGCCGACCTTGCGCCGGCCGTAGAGCGGGTTGGCGTGGGTGACCGGGCTGGTTTCGGTCTGGCCGTAGCCTTCGACGAGCCGGCCGCGGGTGAGCTTCTCGAACGCCTCCTGGACCTCGACCGGCAGCGGTGCGGCGCCGGAGATGCACGCCCGGATCGAGCGAATGCGGAAGCGCCGCGCCCCGGGGTAACTGTTGATCGCCATATACATCGACGGCACGCCGGGGAACAGCGTGGGACGGTGGCGCCGAATGGCGCGCAGCACCTCGGCGGTGACGAAGGTCGGCTGAATCACCATCGAGGCGCCCATCATCACCGGCACCGTCAACGCCGTCGTCAGGCCGTAGCTGTGCGAGAAGGGCAGCACACACAGAAACGACTCCTTGCCTTCCTTCAAATCCGGGACCCAGTGCCGAACCTGCAAGGCGTTGGCGACCAGGTTGCGATGGGTCAGCATCACGCCCTTAGGCACGTCGGTCGTGCCTCCCGTGTAGGCGATGACGGCCAGATCGTCGGGTGAGACCTCGGTGCGCAGCGGCGTCGGTGGAGCGGCATGCAGGAGCCGGTCGAGCATGAGCATACCGGGTGGGAACGGCCCGGCCAGCACATCACCGCGCCCGCGGGTCATGTTGAACAGCCAGCCCTTGAGCCGGGGCATGTAGTCGGCCACGGACGTGAGGACGACGTAGCGAACACCGGCTGTCTCCAGGGCCAGGCGGCCGACGTCGGCTAGCTTGGTCAGGGTGATGAGCGCCTCGGCGCGGGAGTCGCGGATCTGGCGCAGCAGTTCCTCCGGCTCAGACAGTGGGCTGGCGAAAACCACTGTGGCGCCGGCCTTCAGGATTCCAAAGAAGGCGATAACCGTCTGGGGCAGGTTGGGTAGAAGGAGCATCACCCGGCTGTTCTTCCCCAGGTGCAGCGCGGTCAGAGCGTGGGCCAGGCGGTTGCTGCGCCGCTCGACGCGCGCGAAGCGGATCCGCCCGCCTGCGAACAGCAGCGCCGGGCGTCCAGGGAAGCGGCGGGCCGACGATTCCAGGAAGCGGTGAAGCGGGATGTCCGGGATGGCCACGCTGTGGGGGACGCCGTTGTCGTAGTGGGCCAGCCAGGGACGCTCGCGCAGCAGCGAGATGGCCACGCCTTCCGCCCCGCCGGCGCGTTCACCGCGCCATGAGGCCGCCTCGCCCAGGAACCGGCCGATGGCACGGTTCACGGCCTCGTGCCGCTCGAGCATGACCATGTGCCCCGAGGCGCCGACATTGACCTCTTCCGCGCCGGGGATAACACGGGCCACCCCGAGAAGATCCCGGCGTTTGAAAACCCGGTCTCTGTGACCCTGGATCACAAACGTCGGCACCTGTAGGTCGCGGAACAGACTCCAGCCGTTCCACTTCGACACGCTCTCGGCGTGCATGGCCTTGAGCACCTTCGGCGGTGCCTTGAGGGTGGCACGGAAGAGCGGGTAGATGGCGTTGAGCAGCCGGGTCGGCAACTTGAGGGCATAGCGCAGGTTCCAGGCCAGGCGGTACTCGCCCGCGGCAGCTACCAGAATGAGCGCCTCGATCCGGGCGGGGTGAGCGGCGGCGAACTCGGCCGCCAGGGCCGTGCCGAACGAATGACCGATCAGGACAAACTGCTCCGGCACCTGCAGCGCCGCCAGGGCGGCCTCCAGATCCTGGAGGAGTTGGGCGGTCGAGAACGGACCGTCAGTCAGGTCGGAGGTTCCGTGCCCGCGCAGGCCGATCGAGATGACCCGGTTGCCGTCCGAGAAGTGGGTCAGTTGCCGGCGCCATTGGCTGACGTTGCCGCCGAACCCGTGCAGGAATACCAGCGTCCGGCGCGGGTGGTCAGGGGCGATGTCGATGACCGGCAGGCGAATGGGCGGCTTGACGGGGACCGACAACTCGAGGCGGTAGAGCTCGATGTCGACCTGCATGGCGGGCCTCCGGCGGTTCGAATCCGGTCCGAGGCTCCCGGCGACGCGGGGGCCGGTTGGCGTACGGGATGGTTGGAGTGCAGGACGATCGATGGCCGGGATGGCGCGTGGGCAGCCCGGCCTTGTTCTCACCGCGCCCCGATTGTATGCCCAATGATGTCGAAGGGAACGTGCGGCTTCCCAGGCATTCCGACGCCGGATGGTTTCCCGGAAGCACCTCAATGCCTGCGGCGCGACCCTGTCCCGCTCTACCCATGCTAGGCCGAGAGGTCTCGGTTGCCATCGAGGGGGTCGACAAGAGAGGAGAGCAGGGATACGGCGTGCGGCCGCACAACAGGGGCCTAACGATGCGCACTCTCCGGCATGACGTACCGCAATGGATGCACGGCGAAGTCGGCATACACGCCGCGGTTCTGCGGAGGCAGCAGCCCGGCCAGCACGCGCATGATCTCGTCTGCCATTGCCTGCCGCACCTCGCGGGTGACCGGCCCAGTCCCCGCCCTCAGCCGGCAAGGCTCGCCCACAACAATACGGAAGGCGGTGCGCCGCAGGTGGCGCACGTTGTGGCTGAAGCCTTCGTGCCCGAAGTAGACGAGCGGCAGCAGCGGCGCGCCGCTCCGGAGCGCCAGGGGCACCACACCGGCCTTGCCGCGCAGGAGCTGACCACTCCGGCTGCGCGTCCCCTCAGGGGCAATGATCACAATCCAGCCCTGTTCCAGCCGCCTCAGCCCTTCGCGCAGCGCGGCCACGTCGGCCTCGCCCCGGTGCAGCGCGATCATCTGCGCTCCATTCAGCAGCCAGCGGTAGAACGGGTTGTCCCAGCGCGCCGAGGCGACGAAGCAGGTAGCCCGCCGAGGCAGCAGATGGGTATACAGGAGCGGGACCTCGAGGATGTTGATGTGGTTTGTGACCAGGATCAGCGGCCCCTGCGCCGGGACGCGCTCCAGCTGGGCGTCGTCGATGCGGCACAGGGCGCGCGTCAGGGCTTTGAGCCCCCCGACGGTCAAGCGGTGAGCGAGGCTCATCGGGCTCCCGCGGCCGGTGAGACAACCTGCAGCGCGCCCGGAAGCATCTCGATGTCGAGCCGCTTGCCTTCGGTCGAGATGATCTCGCCGTCGGTCTGCGCCGGAAGGACACCCTTGAGCGCATCGATCACGATCGTTCGGCCCTGCAGCATCTGGATCTCCGGCTGGGTGGGCTGCGTGCCTTTCATGAAATGGGGGATGAGCGCCAGAATCCGCCGCCGGCTCGCCTGATGGGCGACGCACACGTCAAACAGGCCATCGTCCGGCTCGGCCGTGGGTGCCATCCAGAAACCGCCGCCCAGCCTTCGGCCATTCATGATCGAGACCATCAGCGTGGGCAAGGTCAAGGTCCGCCCATCGACGTCCAGCCGGACTGTCGGCCCATAGGGGTAGAGGAAGATCGTCTTGAGCACGGCGGCGAAGAAGCTCAGGAATCCGCCCCAGCGCGGCATCTTGGACACCTCAATCGTCGTCACGGCGTCGAAGCCGACGCCGACGCAGCTGCCAAAGTAGCGGCCATCGGGGAAGACGCCGCCGGTCACGCGGCCCAGGTCGATCGTTCGCCGCGCGTTTGCCACCAGAGCTGCCACTCCGGCCTGCAGATCGATCGGGATGCCGACGGCGAAGGCAAAGTCGTTACCACGCCCGACGCACAGAACTCCCAGGGACGCGGAGTGTCCCAGCACCTGCGCCTGCTTCAGCCCATTGATCACTTCATTGGACGTGCCATCCCCACCGCAGGCGACCACCACGTCATAGCCGGCCAGCGCCGCCTCGCGCGCCAGGTCGATGGCGTGCCCGCGCCGCTCGGTGCGCACCATGTTGTAGCTCAGCCCGCTGGCCTTCATCAGGCCCTCGATCTTGGGAATCGAGCGCCCGCCTGTCCCGGCGCCTGAGGCCGGGTTGACGATCAGCTTGTACCTTGGCATCGAGGCATCCCCTTCGGCGGCCTGGCAGAGGCACGCCAGGATGCGGGCAATCATGCACCCGCTGCGCCGGGTGTCAAGCCAGGGGGCGCGTGCCATCGGCGGGGGGCGCGGCTTCGCGTCCCACGATGGACGCTGGAGTCCCATCTGGACGGTTGTCCCCTCCCTAGTTCCGCAACCCTGAGCGAAAGGGCGAGGGAAAGGTGGGTAGGGCACGGCGGTCTGCCAGGATGGCACGACCGCCATCCCGCTCTGCTCACTCTACGCCGACGCGCCCGAGTAGTTCCTCAGTCCGACCTTCCAGAACAGGTGTGAGACGACGAGCAGCGCCGCGGCCAAGGCAACGGCGCCGAGGCCGGTCTGCCACGTCAGCCAGCCAGTGAGCGCGTCGGCCGGGACGGTCACGGCGAAGGCCACCGGCACGAGAAACGTCAGCCCGAAGCGCAGCCAGCCGGGGTACAGACTCACCGGCCAGCGGCCAGCCTCGTACACGCTCTGGAAGATCACCAGGATGTTCTCGACGCGCACGAACCAGAACGACAGCGTGGCCAGGATCAACCAGAAAGCGTACACGATCGCGCCGCCCGCCAGTACCATCAGGCCGAAGACCGCCGCCTGCAGCACGCCGACCTGCTCGCCCAGACGGCTGAGCGCCACACCCAGCACGCCTGAACCTCATCCTTCTCGGCAAGAATCCTCCCAGTCTACAAGAGCAGATCAGGTGAGGGTACAATCCCTGCCATGCCTTTGAACTCATCGAGCATCCTCGTGGAGGCGAAGTACGTGTCCTGGAGAAAGCTCATCTGGGTGGTGTTCATCGCTGCCCTGGCGGCCTTCACGCTCGCCTATGCCTCGCCCGCCCTCATGCGCATCACCGGGATCGACTACGGCATCTTCCAGTATGTGGGAAAAGGGATCTTGTCCGGGCAGTTGCCCTACCGCGACCTGTACGACCACAAACCCCCAACCGTCTTCTACATCAACGCCCTGGGGTTGGCTCTGGGCAGGGGTAGCCGCTGGGGCATTTGGACTCTGGAGCTGCTCTCGCTGAGCGCGGCTGGGGCGCTATGCGCGCTCTATCTGCGGCGTTACTTTGGCAGACTGGCCTCCGCGCTGGCCACAGCAGCCTTCGTTCTCAACTTGACCTTCTTCCACCAGGGTGGCAACTTCACCGAGGAATACGCTCTGCCGTTTGAGTTTGGCGCGCTGTTCTTCCTTAGCCTGTGGGACGCCGGCAAGCAGCGGCGGCTTCATGCCTTTCTGATGGGCGCCTGCGCGGCCAGCGCATCTACGCTCAAACAGCCTCTGGGGGCTATAGCAGTCAGCATTGGCCTCTATCTCCTCATCAGAGCACTTGAAGAACGCAACCTCCGCCGCTTTCTCTCGGTTGCGCTGCTGGCGGCAGCTGGGTTTGCCAGCGTTTGGGCAGGTTGGTTCGCGTACTTCTCCCTGCGCGGGGCCTTACCCGAATTCTGGGAAGCTGCTTTTGCATACAATGTCGCACTCTCGAGCATTTCCATTGGCCAGCGCCTGCAGGCGCTGGGTACAGCTCTTGTGACCCTCTTCAACAGCGCGCCTTTCTTCATGCTGGCCTTGCTCTCGTGGCTGGCCGCCGTGCCCTTTCTGATCTTCCACGATCAACATGTCCGCACTCTGATCAGTCGGCGCTGGTTGGGATGGCCCCTCCTCTTCATGGGCGTGCTGGGCTTGTACAACGGCATCTTCCGCCGCGAGTTCATCCCCTACTCCGCTGAGCAGCTAGGTGCGCGTCAGGTGGTCGAGATCGTGCTGGGGATCGCCTTGGCCGCGCTGGCTGTGGTCTGGCTGCGTTCGAGGCTGCCGGGTGGGTTGTCGAAGCGCCTCAATCAACTGTGGCAGGAGGACCACACCTCTTTGCGCCTGCCTCTGCTGATCGCCGCCATAGACTTGCCGGTTCAACTGGTCATGATTTCGCTCTCCGGCAACAACTTCGAGCACTACTACATGTCTGCCCTGCCCTCGCTGACGGTTCTGTGCGCGTTTTTCTTCTGGTACTTGTCGGCCCAGCCGCAACGGCCGCAGGCGATCACCTGGACGTTGGTGCTTTCCCTCCCGGTCCTGCTGATTGGGGCGGCGGCCGGGCTGCAGAAAGCCCGT
>Ga0315289_10003391_pt1 | contig 24192 bp, 17 predicted proteins | sample YL17G11_40_MG_FD_203452 | JGI IMG/M metagenome (GOLD analysis project Ga0315289, IMG submission 203452) | Sediment microbial communities from Yellowstone Lake, YNP, Wyoming, USA - YL17G11_40 | ecosystem: Environmental > Aquatic > Freshwater > Lake > Sediment | place: USA: Wyoming | collected...
ACCGGCATAAAGGCCCCGGTTTTCACCCGGGTCAATTGTTTTCTTTCGCCGCTCGCCAAATCCAGGAGATACAGATTGAAAATCCCTCCCTGATCCGAGCTGTAAAGCAGATGGCCCTCGTCCACCCAGGCCGGGTCCCTTTCGTTCCCGGGGCCCGAAACCAGGGGCTGGATATTTCCGGAGAGATCCACGGTGAAAATCTCCTCGTTCCCCCGGTCCAGGATCCCGAAGGCGATCCGGTCGCCGGCCGGGGAAAAAGCGGGGGAAAAAAGCTGGGCCCCGCCGGAAAACTGGGTTAAGGGCTTGAGTTCGGCCTCATCCCGGGTCAGGTCCAGAAACCAGATATTTCGGTTTCCCCCTTCATTATTAATGAAGGCGATCTTGGTCCCATCCGGTGACCAGGCGGGGTTGAAAGCCCGGAGACCATCGGTGATTTTTGTTTCCGATCGTTCCGCGAGGTCGTAAACATAGAGATCGCTGAAGTGATTTCCCCTCCAGTCGAAAAGATCCTCCCGGGAATAAAGCAGGCTCCTGCCGTCCGGAGCGTAACTCGCCCCGGAATTCACTCCCTCTGCGACGAAGATCGAACCGCCGCCCTCCTCGCGGGGAATCAGCAGAAGGCTCTCGGCCAGGAAGTCGGACTTGCCGCTGGAAACATAGGCGATCCATTCCCCGTCCGGGGAAAAGCGGGGGGAGAGATTCAGTCTCCCCTTCCCGGCGAATATTTCCCCGGCGATTTCATTTTCGGCGATTCCTTCCAGTTCCTTCCGATACCCTTCCGAAAGCCAGGCCCGCCATTCCGCGTAAACGGCCGGGAGCTCCCGGCCGAGGACCTGCTCGATCGTATTTCCGAAATTCCAATGCCAGCCCCGGCCCTGCTCGGCGGCAAGTTTTCCGGACATCTCCGGGCCATAACGCTCTTCGAGAAAACGGCAGAAGGAAAATCCCTGGTTGTAAACCAGCTCGGCCTCCCAGGTATCTTTTCCCGATAAGATCCCCATCTCATCCAGGGATAGAATCTGGTCCGCCAGCCAGGACGCCCGGAGAAAGGTATCCCGGTAGTTATCCCAGGTATCCGAGCCGAACCGGGCCGATCCCAGCTGGGCGATTCCCTCGGAAAACCAGGAGGGGGTGATCGAACCGGGAACAGGGAGGGAACCGGCCAGATCCAGGTAACGGAAAATCCCGGGCCGGTCTTTTCCCGAACCGCTTTCCAGGATCGAAAAAATCAGGAGCGGCAGATGCGGTCCGAATCGGTCGGCCAGCTTCAGGGAAACCAGGTGGGTAAACTCATGGGTGATCACGTTTTTCAGCCAATCCGCCCGCCCGCGGAGGGGCAGGTCCAGACTCGTGGCGGTGATCAGAATCGCGCTCTGGAAATAACTTGACTCGCCGGAGGCGTAATCGTCGGTATCCTGGAAAATAATGACCGTCTTTCCCGCCGGCTCATAACCGTAATAACCGGTGACCCGGGGATAGATCTCCTCGGCTACCCGGCTTCCTTCCCGGGCCAGCTCCTCCTCACCCTGGTGATACAAAACCCGGAAATGCCCGGTTTCGATCACCCGCCAGTTGAGCTCGGGATGGTTGTAGGCGGATGCCGGCCCGGCAAGCAGAATGACCAGGCCAAAGGCCAGATGGCCCAGGAAGAATTTCCAGGCGGATCGGGGCAATTTATTTTCGGGAGGGTTCCCCGGAGATCCGGCTTTCAACCCTCCTCCGGTCCCAGGTGTTGTTGAAGCGGTTGGAAAAATCCATCATCTTGATCATCGCCAGGATATCCGCCCGCTCCTTTTCGCTGTAAAGCTTCTTGTATTCACGGGTGATTTCCTCGTCGGGAATCCGGCCGTCAAACAGGATGTAATCCCGGGCGTACATCAGGGCCACCCATTCCCGGTGCTCGAACTTGGCCGGATCCAGGATTTCGAGACCGCTGATCTCCTCTTCCTTGACGCCGGCGCTTTTCCCCCACCGGCTGTGCACCGCCATGCAGGCGCGGCAGCGGTTCGCCCAGGTCACGGTCAGGCAGACTTTTTCCCGGAAAGCGGGGTCCATCCGGCCCGGCGAAACAAACACGGGGACGATGACGGAAAACAGATGCTTCCGTAAATCCCAGGCGGTCCGAAAAAATTCCCCCGCGCTCCTGAACCGGTGCTCCTCCCGGGGCTTGATCCCAAAATTACATTTCATGTCCACCTCCTTGGTGGGAACGGTGCCACAACCGGAAATACACAGGATAATTAGTATCCCGAAAAATGATGTGGTATGCCGATTCATCGGCGACTTTCAAAAGAGCCCGATAAATCGGGCAACTACAATAAAATTGAAAATATTAACTTCATTTTTCATGTTTATTGGACTTACTTTCCATTTTTCCGGAGATATTCCTCATAATTCATTTTCCCTTAAATTCCATCCCCGACATAATGGATGATGTTTGAAAACCTGTCCGGTTCCACGTAGCCGGCGATGAAATCGATCGGGGTGGAATCCGATTTTAAGAAGTAAATCGTCGGGCTTCCGAAGATGCGGTAGCGTTTAACCAGATCCTCCGCCCGGGAAATATCCACCCTGATCGGGATCAGGTTGGTGTTGATATAGCCGGCAATCTCCGGATTGGAGAAAACCTTTTTCTCCAAAACGCCGCAAACCCGGCAGGAGCGCGAATAAAACAGGACCAGGGCCGGACGGTCGGCCTGGGCCGCCCGCGTGATTCCCTCCGGGTAGGAAACCCACCTGATTTCCCCCGCCCCGGCCCGGGCCCAACCAGGGAAAAACATCCCGGCCAGAAGCAGAAAGAAAAATATTTTTTTACTCATCTAGCACATTTTCTTCAATCGTCCAACATCGGTGTCATTCCCGCTTCTCTTTGCTCATTCCCGTCCCGCCAGCGGCGGGATAAACTTCAGTGGGAATCCAGAATTTTTTAATCTGGAAGAGGGTATGAAAAAATTTTCCAGATAGATTCCTGCTTCCGCAGGAATGACGTTATGATTTATCATTCCACAATCGTCGTCTGATTATTAACTCGAAACCTTAAACCAAATCTCCAAAACTCTTTTTTCCCAATCGTCAATCGTCATTCGTCAATCGTAAATTTATTATGTTCCACATTCCGCATTTGCTTTCCAATTATCCCACTTCCCAGCCGTGCTCGCCCACCAGGGGGACGAAAACGCACCCGCCGAAATATTCCTTCCGGGTTCCCCCCCCCTCTTTAACCACCCGATAAAGCTCCTGGTGCCTTTCCTCCCCCACCGGGATGACCAGCCGTCCCCCTTCGGAGAGCTGTTCGACCAGCGGAGCGGGAACATCCGGAGAACCCGCCGTCACGATGATCCCGTCAAAGGGGGCGCGCTCCGGCCAGCCGAGGGTCCCATCCCCGGCCCGGATCTCGAAATTGCGGTATCCCAGTTCCCGGAGCCGGGCCCGGGCCTGGTCGGCCAGAGGCCCAAACCGCTCCACGGAAAAAGCCTCCCGGGCCAGCTCGGCCAGGATCGCGAGCTGATACCCGGATCCGGTGCCGATCTCCAGGACCCTTTCTTCACCCCGCAATCCCAAGAGTTCGGTCATGATCGCCACCATGTAAGGCTGGCTGATCGTCTGCCCTTTCCCGATCGGGAGCGGGTGATCGTCGTAGGCCTCACCCCGCATCCGCTCCGGGACAAACTTATGCCGGGGCACCTTCCGCATCACCTCGAGCACCCTCTGGTCCGTGATATTTCTCCGTTCCAGCTGGGAGTGCACCATTTCCCTCCGGAGGCGTTCGAAATTCTCTTCCTGGATCTTTTCTTTCTGGAAAGGCATGGGGAAATTATTTGCTTTACATAACGTCCTAAAAAATTGCACATTAACCGTCATTCCCGTGAAAACGGGAATCCAGAAAAACAAACTGGATTCCGGGTCAAGCCCGGAATGACAAAAATTATCGGAATCCGTATTTAATTATTTCACTAGGCACAATTAAATTACCACTTCGATCTCCCGGTTGCATTTACGGCAGCGGTTCTTCGCCAGTCCGCTCGAATCGATCCGGTAACCGATCCGGCGAATCAACAGGCTGGAGCACTGCGGGCAGTAAGTATTCTGGCCCTTTTCGGAAGCCAGGTTACCGATATAGACATAATCCAAACGCCGCCGGGCCAGTTCGTAAGCGGTCAGCAAAATATCCGGAGAGGTCGGGGGCTCGTTGAAACGATAGCTGGGATAATAGCGGGAAAAATGAAGAGGGATCTCTTTCCCCAGGGAAGCCACGAAATCAATCAGGTCGCTCAAATCCGAAATCGAATCGTTGTGGCGGGGAATCACCAGGTTGGTGAGCTCCACGTGGCAGCTCCGGACCGCCAGCTCGATGCTTTTCTTCACCGGTTCCAGCCGGGCCTGGCAATTCCGCCGGTAGAATTCCTCCCGGATGGACTTTAAATCAATATTCATGGCGTCGATCCAGGGCAGCAGCTCCTGCCAGGGATCCGGGTTGCAGAAGCCGTTGGTCACGAGCACATTTTTCAATCCTTCCTGGCGAAACCTGCGGGCGGTCTCCAGGATAAACTCGAACCAGATGGTCGGCTCGTTGTAGGTAAAAGCGATCCCGACCGAGCCGCTCTCCCGGGCTTCCCGGACCAGCTCCTCCGGGCTCGTCTCCTGGAGCTCCAGCTTTCCCTCCACCAGTTCCCAGTTCTGGCAGAACCCGCAGCCCAGGTTGCATCCCACCGCCCCGACCGAGAGGATCACACTCCCCGGGTAAAAATGGTAAAGGGGCTTTTTTTCGACCGGGTCAAGGTGGAGCGCTGAAACCCGGTTGTAAATCAGGCTCCGGAGGGTGCCTCCCTCATTCCGCCGAACCCGGCAGACCCCTACCTTCCCTTCGTTAATCCGGCAGAAATGCGGGCAGAGGGTGCAGCGAACCGCCGTTCCTTTTTCCGGGTCCGGGGACGGGGATGCGATTTTTTCGTAATAGCGGGCTTGGGGGAAGCTCATTTTTGCTTTAAATCGTCATTCCGGACCTGATCCGGAATCCAGTATTTCTAAAATGGATTCCCGCTTCCGCGGGAATGACAGCATATTATGATAAAAAACAGCTGGATTTGCTTTGTTAAAAAATCTCGATCTCGGCCCGGTTCCAGAGAATATTCGCCCACTTATTATAAATCTCCTCGAGCTTTTTGCCAGCCGAACCGAAAATCCCGAGTTCCTGACCCACGTATTTGTTCACCAGAAGATCCATCCGGGCCCGGACCCGAAACTCCGAGGGATCCAAATCCAGCCAGCGCGAGAATCGCAACAGGAGTTCCTGGCCGTTCATGATTGAATCCCAGGTCTCGAGCCGGCCCTTGACCTCCCGTTCTTCAATATTGGCCTGAAAATGCTGGGCCTTCTCCATATCATTCAGAATCAGATGTCTCTCGATTACCTTGCGGAGGAGCCCTTCACCGAGAGCGCCCGGCACGTTCCCCGCAAACCCGTTCTGGGAGAGCGCGACCAGCTCGGGCGGTGGGCCTCCCCGGCCCAGGCAGACAAAAAAAAGCTCGAGTTTCAAATCCCGCTCGGTGATCGGCCATTTGTCCACCGCCGCCACTACCCGATCTCCGGAGGGCGCATCGGTATCGGCCTGGGCGTTGCCCGCGGCTGACCGGAACAAGAGCAGGGCGGTGACGACCGAAAAAACCAGCCAACCCATGAAGACAATATCCCGATATTTATTATTTTTTTTCTTGCTCTTTGCTCCCTGCTTCACGCTCTTCACTCCAGGCTCCCTGCTTTTTCGCCGAACTTCGCCCGATGAATCGGGCAACTACATTCTCCTTAAGCTTTTTGCGCTTTGCTCCATGCGCTCTGCGCCTTGCGCCGAGCGATTAAAAGGGATTTCCGATCGCCAAGTAATATTCCGACAATGCTTCGCCCGTCCGGCGATCCAGTTTAAACCCCCAATCGAGTAGAATCGGTCCGATCGGGGTGTAATACCGCAATCCCACGCCGGTGGTCTTACGGATTCCGTTCATTTTTACTTCCTCCGATTTATTCCACAGCCCGCCCCCGTCGGTAAAAACCACGGCTCCGAATCTCTGGCTCCCGGGAAAGGGAAAGCGGATTTCCCCCTGGTAATTAATCTGGATGTTTCCTCCGGTGTGGGTTCCCGGGCTACCAGTCTGAGGGCCAATGGTGTTCTTCAAGAATCCCCGGACCGAATTTACGCCCCCGAGCTGGAATTTTTTGTCAATGGGAATGTCCTCGTTCCGGCCAAACACATATGCGTAGCCGAGCCTCAAAACCAGGGCCCCAATTAATCTTCCCACCAGTTTATGAAAGATTCCGCCTTCCCCAAAAGCCTTGACATACGAACGATCCCAATCCAAAAAGGAATGTGAAAGATCCAGGTTGGAGGTGATAATCAAGCCCCGGCTCGGATAAAAAATATCATCACGGTTATCCCAGAGAATGATCGGAGAAATCTTCTCATCCCAATCCAGCGCCGGGTATTTTATCCCGTTATAATCGGCCAAATAATTGTTCCTTTCGACCCGCTCCACCTGGTATTTCAAGGTCCCCTTAATATTTTTCCCGAATTCCCGCTCCACCCCCACGCTCCCCGACGAGGACCGGTAATCATAAGGGTAGTCGGATTCGGTGCCCCGCTGTATATATTCCGTATTAAGATCCAACCGGCCGAGAAGATTCCGGTGAAAGACCCAAGGTTCGCGGTAGCCGGCATCAAATTTCCAGTGGGTCAATTGGTATAGGCTCGAGTGTACTAAATCCTGGGGCCATTTAATCAAGCCGAATTTAACCTCCCCGCGGGCCAGCGCCCCCCGGCCGGTTCCCCATAAATTCTGGTGCTGGACCCCCGCAAAGGTGCGCAGGCCTTCCTCGGTAGCATAGCCCCCTCCCAACTCGAAAAACCCACCCTTATCCTCGCGGACATGGACCAGGAGGTCCCAGTCTTCATGGCTTGGATCCCGAAGAGATGGCTCGGCTTGAACCTCCCTTAAAAAACCCAGGTTGAAAAGCCTCCGACGTCCCTCTCCGACTTTTTCAAAATCGTAAGTGTCACCCGGCTTCAGGTAAAATTCCCGCTGGATCACGTAATCCCGCGTCCAGCGCGTCCCGCTCACGATAATCCGATCGAGGCGAACCAGCAAACCCTCCTCGATCAGGTAACTCACGGAGGCCTGGCTCCGATCGGCGGAAAAATCCACCCGGGTTTCCGCCCGGGCCAGGGGAAAACCATTCCGAGCGTACCATTCCATTATCTTTTTTCGCCCTTCCTCGACCCGGGCGGGATCCAGATACTCCCCGATCCGGATGGTAACCAGGCGGCCGATCTCCTCGTTGGACAAAGCCTGGTTCCCGGTAAAAACCACTTCCCCCACCCGGGTCCGGACCCCTTCTTCCACCCCGATCTTGAGGACGAGGTCCCCGTTTTCTGCCTTGGTCGCTGGACGCTTGACTTCCTGGTCCACCCCGGTAATCCGGGCGGAGGCATAACCCAACTTATGGTAGAGAAAAAGGATCGCTTTCAAATCCTCATCCAAAACCTCTTCCAGAAAAATCCCGTTGTAATTTTTATAAATATGCCCCAGGAGATCCCGGGTGTTGGTCAGCATCTGTTTCTGGAGCGAATCGGAGCTGACCTTCAGGTTTCCGCTGAATTCGATGCGTCGGACGTAAATGGTGGGACCCTTGTCCACGGAGAAATGATAGACCAGCTCCCGCCGGCTCGGCTCCTCGGGTACGGTCTTGACCTCGATGAAAACCTTGCCCCGCTGGCGGTAAATGTCCTTGATTTCCCTGGCCTTCTCTTCAATCCAGGCCAGGGAAAATTCCTCGTCCTCCGGAAGCTGGGTGATCCGGATGAGATCGCGCATCTCCTCTTCGGGGATATCAGGCCCGGAAAAATCCACGCGGATCCGGCGGCCGGCCTGGATGGGAATCCGGACCGCCGCCAGGAGGGGAATCGGTCCGGGGCGGATCTCGGGCTCGCCGATTTTAATTTCCCATAGGCCCTGGCGCCGGTACCACTGCTCCAGGACCTTGATCCTTTCCCGCAGGAGCCGGAGGTCGAGGCGGTCGCCGTTCTTCAGCCTGAGTTCCCGGCGAATTCTTTCGGGGGGTAAATAGGGGTCTCCGGAAAAATCCACCGCCTGGATCCGGACCGAGGGGCCCTCGTTGACCTCCACCGTCATGGTTACCCCGGGGTCGCCCGGCGCGAACCGGCCCTGGATTTCCACCTCGGCCAGGGGAAAACCGGCCGAGCGGAAATAATTCTCCAGAAGCTTCTTGACCCTGGAGATGGTCCGCTCGGAAAATTCCAGCCCGGAGCGGATGCCTTCCTGGTCCCAAACCTTCTGGATCTCCCCGGACTTGACCGAGTGCAAACTTTTAATTTTAATCTCCCCGATGATCCGGCGGGGAACCAGGTAAAATTCCACCTCGAGACCGGTGGGGCCAGGGTTGATTTCGGCGGTCACCCGGTAAAACCTCCGGGTCAGGTATAAAAGCTTGATCGCCCGATCCAGGCTTCGGGGCGAGAACCGGGCGCCGGAACGGATCCCGGTTAAATCTTCCAGGTCCTTTTCATAAAGGGGAACCGCGCAGAGATACTTAACGGACGAGATCGTTTCACCGCCCCGCTCCGCCGGAAAACCCATCCGGGGGAAGCTCAGCAAAAACAAGAGCAGGAGCGGGAAAAGAAATATATTTTGGGGCTTGCGAATCTCCAAAACGTGGTTATCCGGCTCTTATTGAAAGGGTATCCTGATCCTCAAATCCGTCCCGATATTACCGTAACGGTTCTGGCTTTCTTCATTATCCCACTTTAACCCCCAGGAAAACCAATTCGCCAGGTGATAATTGGCCGTGAATTTCCGGTTCAACGAGCCCCCGATCTCGGTGGTGTAAACCAGGTCCAGGTCCTCCCCCAGCCTTTTCCGCATCAGGAGCCGGGGCAAGGTGGTATTGGTCGACTCGGAAAAAGCCGGTTCGATCCTGACCTGATCGATCCGCGTCAGTTGGGCCAGCTTCCCTTCCAGGGTGTTAATGGCCTTTCCCACCACCAAAGACCCGGCCTCCATCGCGATCGTCCCCCCCTGTTTCCCCCGGAGATCCTCGGCAAAAACCCCGTAAGCTAACAAGCTCAGAATCTCGGCTTCATCCCCGACCGTTCCGCTCAGGGTTAACGGTGGCGAAGGATCCGAGCTCAGGCCGATTTTCAGGTCCGAGAGGGGGCCGGATGCCTGCAGGGTGATTTTATAGTTGGTTTTTTCCTCGGTTTTGGTATTCACATATTCCTTGATGGTTTCCGCCGAGACTTCGATCAAGGGATCAATCCCGTTCACGGTCTTGGAGGACTCTAAAAAATCAATTCGGGCCGAGTTCAGGGTAAAAACCGTGTCCCGGAAAAAAATCTTGCCGGAAGTCGCCTCCAGGGCCCCGTGAAGTTCCGGGTTCCAGACATTGCCCCGGAGATCAACCTCTCCCCTCAGGCTCGCCTCGGCGTAGTTGTTGGAAACGGCGATCCCCTTTTCCGACCGGATATGAACATTGAAGGAAAGCGGCGGTTTGCCCTCCCTCCCCGCGGTCGGCTGGTATTTCCGGGTATGAAAGCTCTGGGCGATCAAGCCAAAATTAATCTCGCGGGTCACCACCGCCTGGACCACTTCCACGTTCCCGGAAAGGGTCAGGGCCTGGGCCTCCCCGGAAAGGCGGAGGTCGCCGAGCACCCTCATCGGCAGCCAGGAAACCGTCTCCAATTGCACCCCCCGGAGCCGGAAGCTCAAATCCAGCAAAACCGGGTTGGACAAAAACACGCTGCCCGCCGATTCAAAGTTCCCCCCGCCCAGTTTTCCGGCCAGGTTTTCCCACTTGAATTCGTTCTGATTGAAGGTGAGCGGGCCGCTGACCTCTTCGAATTTTTGTTTGAAATAGGAAAGCAGGATCGTGGCTTTTTCCAGGTCGGCCTGCCCGCCCCATCCCGCTTTTCCCACTTTCATCTGAAAGGTCACCGGGCCGGACCCGCTTTTCAATCCGGACCAGAAAGGCACGATCCAATAGAGGTCCAGGTTCCCGGCGATTTCCAGATCTTCCCCCCGCGGAATTACGGTCAGGCTGCCGGTTTTCCCCGCCTCCCCCTTCTGGACGGGGGAAACCGCGGCAAAATTAAGCCCGCTGAGCTCCCAGCCGGACTCCGCGCGGGAGATCCGGATCGGCTCCCGGTTTTCGAGGTAATAATCCGCCCTTCCGATGCTCAGGGAGGAAATCTCCGCGGAAATGATCGGGCTCCCCGGAACTGAGAGCCGGGTCGAGAGTGAAACCATGCCCTGGATTTTTCCCTTCATCCCCTCCGTCCGCAAGGCGCGGGAGAGCCACGGGCCCAGGTCCAACCCGGAGAATTCCAGGGTTCCGTTCAGGGGAAAACCCTCCCCGAGTACCACCCGGCCCCGGCTGCTCATCCCAGGGATTTGTCCCTGCCATTCCACCTCCCGGCTCCGGAAGATAAAATCCAGGGTGAGCTCCTCGCCCGTGGTTGAACCCAGGAAAACCTGCTGGACCTTGAATCCGACCTCTCCCTGCAGGTCCGGATCGGCCCCGGCCAGCCCCTTGATCCGACCCTGGATCTCGAGGGGACCCGAGGCGGAGATGCCCCACTTTTTCAGCTGTTTAAACCAGAAGGGAAAACGCTCGGGATCCAGCGACTCACCCTGAATCGCCAGATCCACCCCCCGGCTCTCTGGATTAAACCGGCCCTGAATGCTGACCCGGCCTCCTCCCTGGGACACGGTCAGGTTTTCCAGCGCGATTTCTCCCCTTTCCACCGTGAAGGAGGCCTCCAGAGCCTCAAAACCCACCTTGGTCCCGGCGACCAGACCGGTCCCATCCTGGATCTTGATCCTTCCCCCCCCGGAAAGTTCCGGCAATTTTCCCGACAAATAAATCTTCCCCGAGGCCAGCCCCGTAACCTCTTTCTCCCCCTGGAAAACCGTCCCCAGGGCTACCCGATCCCCCCAGAGGGAAAGGTCAAAAACCTCCGGGCCCACGCGGCCGACCAGGATCACCTCCCCGCTCGAGCCCGGCGGCCGGACTTCGAGGCGCGTCGCATTCAATCCTTTCCCTTTCTCCCAGGAAAGTTCCCCGTTCACCGCCCCGAGATTGATTCCCCCGACCCGGACCTGGGCCAGGTTGACCTGGCCGGAAAAAACCGGTTCCTGGAGAGTCCCGGTGAGCTGTCCCTTTACCTGTCCGGTTCCCGCCATTTCCCATCCGAGCAGCTGCTCCAGCCCGGCCAGGTCGAAGGGCTCCGCGGTGAACTCGAGGTCGGTTTTCTCCCGGGCCGAAAGCGTTCCCCGGCCCTCGATCCGGTTCGAGGATGATACGATGGTGATCCTCTTCAGGTTGAAAACCTGGCCTTTCCAGGAGAATCCGGACTGGAGGCTGACCAGTTCCCAGCCTTTCACCCCGGAAAGGATGTTCATATCATTATCTCCCTGCAGCGAAAGCGAGCTCAGCCGGATTATCCCCCCCGGGAAGGAACCGCGAATCCTGATCACCCCCTGCATGGCCCCGACACTTTCCAGATAACGTCTGGCAACCTCCGTCTTCCGCCCCGGGAGGGAGGCGATTATTTCCGAAACGTTCAGATCCGCAAGCTTTATTTCCCCGGAAAAGACGTGTGAATCCCCGAGCTGAAAATTACCGCTCACCCCCAGTTCACCTAGGGGAATCCTTTCCTCCGGGGCCAAGGCCGATGACGCCGGGGAAACGTCGGCGGGGTAGACCCCCAGGCGCAGATCGGAGAGGGAAATCTTCCCCGGCCGGAGCTCGACTTCCCCGCCCCGGAAAACCAGGCCCAGGCCGGACCACTCCAGGCGGGTGCCGGGGAAAGTGAAATTGATCCGCCACTTCTCCCCTTCCCAGTTCCCCCGTCCCTGGAAACCGAGGTACCCGCCGAGATCGTTCCCGTGATTATTCCCGTGGAAAAGCGCGGCCGGGATCTGGCCCCGGAAATCACCCTCGGCCAGAACCGACCCGCTGCGGTTGTTCCATTTCCCGGATCCGGTCAGTTCACCCAGGCCCGTCACCAGGGAAACGGTCTCCAGCCGGAGGCTGGTCCGGGAAAAACCCGCCTCCAGGTCGAGGGCGTCCAGGGAGGAAGTCTTCCCGAAAAGCTCGATTTTTCCTCCCCGGTTGGAGAGGTAAATCTTGCCGTCCCGCGAGAGTCCGGGGAAAGAAAGATCGAGATCCAGGGCGTCGGTTTGCAGGAAAAACTCTTTTTCCGGCCAGGAAACCTGGATTCTCCCCGCTTTCACCAGAACCCGCCCGACCCAGGATTGCCGGGGTATCCGAACCTTTCCCCAATCCACCTTTTTCCGCTCGGCCGGGGCGGGGCCTTCGACTTTCAGCCAGAGCCGCGGACCGGTAAAGGTGACCCGTCCGAAACTCAATTTTCCCCAGAACACCTGCAGGGGTTCGGGTTCGAAAACCGCCTCTTCCACCTCCAGCCAGCCCCGGGCCGGAAGGGAACTGATCCTGATTTCCGGAATTTCAAGCCCTTGGACGATAATCCGGGGATGAAAAAGGCTGACCTTCACTTGTTTCAACACCACCGGGGTGCCCAAAGTCCGGGTTAAGACCGCTTCCCCCAGCCGGACCAGCCGATCGGGAATTTTAAGGGGGGTGAAATATAAATAGACGAGGGCGATGATCACCGTCCCCGTCAGAATCGCCCAGCCGATGTATCTGGCTTTCGATCCGATTTTTTTCCCTTTTTCTGGCATCGTCCTTTTTTAAATTTTAATGCCAAAACCCAAAATCCTGAACTGCCAGTTTAGTGCGTCTAACGCTTCCTTACATTCCATTATATGGATTTATTGAACGTCATTCCCGCGAAAGCGGGAATCCAGTCCGCTTTCGTCATCCCCGCGAAAGCGGGGATCCAGAAGAAGAGGATGGATTCCCCCGGATCAAGTCCGGGGCAGGCTTGGTCAAGCCCGGAATGACACCCACTCGAAAGGAATTTACGACGCACTACACCAGGAATGAAAAAGCTGGGGAAAAAATGGAGCGGGCGATGGGGATCGAACCCACGACGTCCAGCTTGGGAAGCTGGCATTCTACCGCTGAATTACGCCCGCATTAATTCCGACACGGATCACACGGATAGACGCGGATTTGAAAAGGTCAGGGTCCGGTTTTTTAAAGAAGAAAATCCATTGAATCCGTGCGAATCCGTGTCTATAACTTATTTATCTTCCAGACGTTCCAGAAGCTTGTCGATATCGTCAATAATCTCGGGTTCTTCCTTCTTCTTGGGCTCGGGCTTTTTGGCTTCGGGGGCGGCGGGTTTGGACTGGGCCGGAGGATAGATCGAAGTTGGACCGGCGGCGGGCCGGGGCGGGACCGGAGCCTTGCCCGTAACCGGGGGTTCCTTCGACGGAGGAGGCGGCGGAGCAGCCTCCTGGACCTTGGGCTCGGGCGGGAAGGGGATTTCCACCATTTCCTGCTGGGCCCCCTTGGATTCCGCCTCCAGTTCCCGGATTAAATCCTCAACATCTTCCTTTTCCTCCGGAACCACCTTCGGGGCCGGGGGTTCCTCATCGATCAGGGTTTGGACTTCCTCGAGGGGCTCCTCCCCCGCCGCTTCCGGCGGTTCGGGCGCCGGAGCCGCGGCCCGGGATTTGGGTTCCGAATCCTTGGCCTTCTCCATTTCGAAAAGGCCCAGGTCCCGGGCCACGCTTTCGATAATCTCCTGGCTGACCGACCGGTTCTTCATCAGGTAAGCCTCAAACAGGGAATTGTCGCAGATGGTATTGATCATCCGGGGAATCCCCCGGGAAAATATATGAACGGCGCTGATCGCCTCCGGGGTAAAGAAGCAGCCGTTGCTCCCCGAAATCCGCAACCGGTGGCGGATATAGGCGTCGGTGGAATCCTCGTTCAGGGGCTCGAGCCGGTATTTCAAGGCCACCCGCTGCAGGAGGGGCGGATCCAGCTTGAGATTTTCCTCGATTTCCGGGAGTCCGAAGAAGACAAAGGTGATCAGCTTGCGCCCCGGAACCTCCAGGTTGGAAAGGCCCCGGAATTCCTCCATCAACTCCCGGGATTTCAGCATCTGGGCCTCGTCCACCAGGACCACGGCCTTTTTCCCCTGCTGATCGAGCTCCATCAGGCGGTTGTAAATCTGGTTCAGGACCTTGATCTTTTCATCGGAGGGGTCCTCTACCCCCAGTTGGAGGGCGATCTTTTTCAGGAGCCAGTCCGCGGTAATCCCCGAATGAATGATCACCAGGAGGGCGGACTCATAGGCTTCCTCCGGCAGGTTGTCCAGCATCATCCGGGCCAGGGTGGTTTTGCCGGTGCCGATGTCCCCGATCAGAATGGCGAAGCCCTTCATGGAATCCACCGCGTAAGTCAGGCGGAGCATGGCTTTCTGATGTTGCGCGCTGTTGTAGTAAAAGCGAACATCCGGCGCGTTCGAGAACGGCTCTTTATTCAACCCAAAAAATTCCAGATAATCCATACCCCCCCCTAATTCCTGGTTCTCCCCGGCTGTTTATCTTCCCAGCCGAAGAAGATTATACGAAACTAATCTTTTTTTGTCGAACCTTCGCCGGGGCCTTTTCGCCCGGCCCCGCCTCCGCCTGCCCCTTCGCGGCGGCCGCTCCCGCCGGAGAAGCCGGGGCGGGAGAACTCATCTGGGCCGGGGCTTCCGCCGGGGCTTCCGCCGGGGCTTCCGCCGCTTCTTCCGGAGCGGCGGGTTCTCCCTCCGGCACCTCTTCCGGAGCCTCGACTTCCCCGCTGACTTCTCCCCCGGGTTCCGCGGAGGGCGATTTTCCTTTCAGCTCCGCGATCCTTTGCTTGACTTCTCGGAATTCCGAATCGTTGCGGGCAATCCGCTCAAAAACCCGCATGGCCTCCTGAACCTTCCCGACGGTCTGGTAGGCCACCCCCAGCTCATAGGACAGCTCGATCGCCCCGGTCTTTGAAATCGAAGGGGATTTGAGCCCCTTGATATAAAACTCGATGGCTTTTTCCATCATTTCCTTCTGGGAGTAGATAATCCCGATCAGGTTGTAGCAGTCGGCTTCCTTATCCGGATCGGATTTGGCCACCATCAATTCCTGGATGGCGTCATCCAGAAGCCCCATTTCCTTGTAGGCGATCCCCAGATCGTAATGGGTCTGGGTATCATCCAGGCTGATTTCCTTCTCCACCCCCTTTTTAAACTCGCTGAAGATATCGTCGAAGCTGGGGCCGTCCTCGGGAGCGGCCTCCTCCCCCACCTCGGTCTCTAGTTCTTCCTCCAGTTCGTGGGCCAGGTCAAAACCCTCTTCCGCGCTTTCCGGCGCGGCGGTCTCCGGGCTGAAGAACGAGTCATCCTGCCGGCGCAGGAGTTTCTCCGGAGAGGAAGCGGCCGTCTCCGGTCTTTCCAATCCTTCTTCCGGCGGGATCACCAGTTCTTCCGGGCCTTCCTCCGGGGAAACCGCGCCGCCGCCGGAAATCTCCTGCAGGTGGTCCAAGGCCCGCTTCTCGTTCGGGTTGATTTTCAGGACCCGGTTATAAATCTTGACCGCTTCATCCTGCAATCCCTGCTGGAGGTAGAACTCGGCCTCATCCAGATCTTCCTCGACCTCGGCGGCCCCGCCTTTTTTTCCCTCTTCCTCGGGGGGAGCTTCGATCTCTCCGATTTTATCCCCGATTTCCAGGGTGGGGGCGGAGAAATCCGGGAGCGAAAGGGAAATTTCGGGCCCGGGAGAGGGCGCCGTGGGTTTTTCCTCCGAGTCGAAATCGACCTCTTCCTCGATGGCGGGAGCCGGTTCCGGGGTCAGCTTAATCGAGGGAGCCTCCGCCGGGAGTTCCACCTCCGGGCCCTTGATAAACCCTTCCTCGGGAAACTCGATCTCAATCCCCTCGGAGATTCCCGACTTCGCGGGCGCTGGCGGAACCGCTTCCTCGGAAGGCAGTTGAAACTCAACGGCCGGCCGGACCTCGGGTTCGACTTTTTCCGGGGCTCGGGGAGGGGCGGCGGGCGTTTCCCTGGGCCGCTCCGCCTGGGCCGCGGGGCCGGCGATTTCGGCCAGTTTTTTCTGAATTATTTCGTTGCCGGGATCGCGCTTCAATACCTCGCGGAGAGCGTCCGCGGCTTTTTCTTTCAGGCCATATTTGAGGTAAATATCCGCCTCGGTTAAAAAGCGGCTGGCGGCCCCGGCCCCGGTCGCGGCGGCGGGGGCCGGCCGGGCCGGGCCGGGAGCGGCCGGGGTCACGGGAGCGATCCGCGGCGGGGCGGCCTTCGGGGCCGGAGCCGGCCGGGGCGCGAGCGGCGGCGCGGCCGCTTTCTTCCCGAGAATCTCCAGGGCCTCGGCGTCCTTGGGATCAAGCTTGAGAATGGCTTCGGCGGTTTCCTTTAAATTTTGCTGTTTCTCCTCGTCTTTGAAGATCCGGAGCATCTCCTTGTAGACCGACTTGACCCGGTCCATCTTGCCCTGGAGCCGGTAGGCCGCCGCCAGGCAGGAGAGAACCTCCTCGTCCCTCCGGCCGCCCTCGATCAGGATCTTGACCTTGGCCTGGGCTTTCTCCGGTTCCTGGCGTTCGACGTAAATCTTGGCCAGCTCCTGCACCTCGGCATGGCTGTTGGGAATGATGCTCACCACGCGTTCCAGGAAATGAACCAGGTCATCCTGCCGCCCTTCGGCCCGGATCTCATTGGCGATCTTTTTGAATTCCTCCCGCGCTTCCGCTTCCTGACCCTCTTTAAAATTAAGCTCGGCGATCTTGGCCCGCGTCCCCAAGCCGGCGGGTTCGATCACCGCCATCTTCTTCAAGATTTTCAGGGCGGACTGGCTGTCCCCTTCTTTCTCGTAGTGATTGATCGCGATCCGGAACTGGCTGGTCGCCTCGCGGGAAAGCTGAAGTTTCTGGTAAAGGTCCCCCAGGCTGACAAAAAGGTCGGCCCGGGATTCGTCGATCTTCAGGGCCTGCTTATAAACCGCCACCGCCCGGGAATAAAACCCGGTCTTGGCATAACTTTCGGCCACCCGGACGAGTTCTTCGATCGCGGCGTCTTTCTGCCCCATCCGGGAATAAAGTTCCCCGATCTTGAGCCGGACGGCCTGATCACCGGGAAAGGCCTCCGCCAGGGTCTTGTATTCCTTCAGCGCCTTATCCCACTGCTGCTTTTGGATCAGCTTCTGGGCGTTCTGGAGAATCTTGTTTTTATCTATCGCCATTTTCCTGTGAATTTAAGCCTAAAAATTCGATTCCAGGTCTAATTTATAATTTTACCATTCCGATCACACCGAGGTAAGTACCTCCACCCCTTCCTCGGTTACCAGGACCATGTCCTCAATCCGGACCCCTCCCAGTTCGGGTATATATACACCCGGTTCAATGGTAAAAACCATCCCCTCTTCCAGGATCACCTCGGAATCCTCCGAAATCGCGGGCGCCTCGTGCACGGAAAGGCCGACCCCGTGCCCGGTTGAGTGGCGTAAAAATTCCCCCCAGCCGGCGGCGGCGATGCGGCTCCGGGCCGCGCGATCCACGGTTTTAGCCGCCACCCCGGGGCGGACCGCGGCGATGGCTTCCTCCTGGGCGGCCCGGACCGTCTGGTAGATCCGGTCCTCTTCCCGCTCCCCTTTCCCCTCCCCGAGCCAGGTGGTGCGGGTCTGGTCGGAGGCATATCCCTCCGCCCGGGCCCCAAAATCCATAAGAACAAGTTCCCCGTCTGAGAGAAGCCTGGCCGAGGGGATGGCGTGGGGGAGAGCCGAGCGCGGGCCGGAAGCCACAATCGGGTCAAAAGGCAGTGTTTCCGAGCCCAGGCGGCGGGCGGCGTATTCAAATTCCAGGGCGATGTCCCGTTCCCGGCCCCCCGAACGGATCCGGGGCCGGATCTCAAGAAAAGCCTTTTCGGCGATCTCGATGGCCCGGCGGATTCTCTCGATTTCGCCGGGCTCCTTTATCATGCGCAGGGTTTTCAGTTCGTCCCCCAGGGGAAAAAGCTCCCACCCGGGGGAAAGTTCCCGAAGCCGCTGGAAACCGATATAGGGAATCCCTTCGGCTTCAAAACCCACCTTCTCGAAGCCCTGATTTTTGATCACTTCCGCCGTCCCGGAGAGCCAGCTCCGGGAAAGCCGGAAATCGAACTCCGGGGCCTCTTCCCGGGCCTGGGTCAGGTATCTTCCGTCGGAAACCAGGAACCCCCTTTCCAACCCGAAGACCAGGATGCCTTCTCCCCGGAAACCGGAAAGGTAGCGAACAAACTCCGGGCTGAAAAAAAGCAGGGCATCCAGTTTTTGGGCCCGGGCCAGTTTAAAAGCCCGGTTGATTCTTTCTTCCGGCCAACCCATCTCCGGTTTTCCTTCCCGGGAAAAACCTACTTTCCTATCTTTTCGGGCGGCAATAGAATGCCGCCCCGACAAAACAATGTTTTTATCATGCTTTCGTAGGGGAGCCCTTCATGGTAAAACTTTTCAGGGTAAACCATTCCATTGGCTCCCTCTTCGGGCGGCAATAGAATGCCGCCCCGACAAAACAATGTTTTTATCATGCTTTCGTAGGGGAGCCCTTCATGGTAAAACTTTTCAGGGTAAACCATTCCATTGGCTCCCTTCCGGGTGGCTGAATCAGAGCCCCAGCCAAAGAGGGTGTCCAACGGACGATTTTGCGGTTCATCTACAACTCCTGCCGCAGACGGGGCAGTTCCCGGCGCATCAGGTAACGGACCTTCCCGAAATTACCCTCCCGGCCGAGCACCACCACCAGGAAATACTCCGGAGTGATCATCCTCATCACCGCGATGTTGCCGGGCAAGACCAGGGACAGTTCCTCGAAGCTCTCCGAGCCCAGGGCCTGGGTGACGCGGCCAATCTCCCCGGTCAGGGTGATCAGTTCCACCCCCAGCGCCTGGATATCCATCCCCCCGTCGGAATCGGGCCGGATGAAGGTCTCCAGGGCGATCCCGTCCCGGCCGATGACGAGCCCGGCCAGGCCGCCTTCCACCCCCTGGACGATATCCTGTAAAATCTTCTCAAAAACCATGTTCTCCTCCGCGTCTTTCCCCCGGGGAAAATCCCCCCTCAGTGAGTTTCCCCGCGGATTCTCTGAATATTTTCCAACCAGTTTTTTAAAATCCGGATTTTCCTCTCGGTCAGGGTCGTTTCCCCGGTCGTTATCTCCGCATCCGGCGGCGCGGCGGCCCCTCCGGGGACCAGCCGGGAGAGTTCCACCACCCGCTGGATTATATCCCGCGCTCCGGGATTTTCTTTCAGAATCTCCCGGTAAACGTTCAGGGCCTTATCCAGGAGGCCCTGCTTCACGTAAATCTCGGCAATGGTGGGGGTGGCAATTTCAGATTCAGAAACCGGTTGATCCTTTTGAACCTTGAACTCTGAACCTTTGAACCTTTCTGTTTCTGGTTCAGGCTCTAATGCAGGTTCAGGCCCGGGAACCAAGTCTGACAGGTCCGACTGGTCAGACAGGTCCGACGGTTTTCCCGGCTCTGTCTCAACCGCGGGCTGGGCATCATCTTCTATTTCCAGTTCATCCGTTTTTTCCGGCTCGGGACGGCTCGGGGCTTCGGAAGGCTCGGGCTCAAGCTCAGGCTCGGGCCGGGGCACCGATTCAGGTTTCGCTTCGATTTCTTCAGCTTGCGCCCGGGAAAACGCTTCGGAAACCAAATCTTCCGGTTCGGCAATCATTTCAGTTTTCGGTTCCGCCCGGGAAGACTCGGATTCGGGGATAGGGACGGGTTTAGTCTCTGGTTCTGGTTCAGAAACCGGTTGATCCTTTTGAACCTTGAACTCTGAACCTTTGAACCTTTCTGTTTCTGGTTCAGGTTCAGGCAAAGGGTGAGGTTCGGGAACGGGTTGAGACTCAGGCTGGGCCAGGGCTTTTAATTTTTCTTCCGCCTCCTTATCCCCAGGAGAAAGGGTTAAAACCAGGGAAAACAGGCGCTTGGCCTTTTCTTTTTCCCCCCGGCGGAAATAGATCTCCCCCAAGACCTTCTGGGCGACGATGTTATCCGGGCTGACCTTGGTAACGTTTTCCAGCTCCTGGAGGGCCTCGGAAAGCATCCCCTTTTCAAAATAAGCCCGGCCCAGGGCCACCCTGCCGCTGTGATAAGCGGGATGGATTTTCAGGCCGTCCTGGGCCACCATGACGGCCTCGTCCAGCATCCCGGCCCGGCGGTAGGCCTCGGCCAGGGGGGCGAAGGCCCGGGATTTCGGATCCTTGGCCAGGGCCGTGGCATACTTTTCGATCTCCGCGGATATCCTGATTTCTTTTACCCCGGTTTTTTCTTCGGGTTTGCCGGTTTCGGGCATAATTTTTCTTCCCCCAGAATCTCCCCTCTCCCCCGGGTAGCCCCCGAGTCTTGCTCGGGGGAGAGGATAAAGAAGAGGCGGTCTGAACAAGTTTACCTTAGAATTTAATCATATAGCCCGTCTTCCCGTCAAACAAAGAGGCGGGGTTACCCCCGCCTCCAAAGAAATCACCAACACTTTTAAACCCGCAAATCATAGACTCATAAAACCTACCCCTTATTCAAAAAACTTTTCTTTACTTGACCTGCCCCGTTAGGGTGTCAGTTGCTTTATAATTGCCGCACTTATTGCTCCAGGTCGCGGCGATATCCACTTCACAGGGTCCGGCGGCCTTGCCTGTTACGGTAAATTCGAAATGGGTCCAGGATTGCCCGTTTGGATCAGCATTGCTGTAGGCCGTCGTGGGGGAAACCGCGCAAGCCGTGGTGGTGGTAGAGGCTAAGGTCAGGCTGATGTTATCCAAGGGATTAAAGTTTTCATCCGAGAGATCGAGAACAAAATTATTTGTTCCCGTGCCAGTGATGTCAATTGTAGCCGGGGGTGAGTCGCATCCGGCGGAGTCAACTTTATATATGGAGAATCTTGCATTTGAACTGGTAAATAACTTGGAAATGGTTGTCCAGATCATTATTTGAGCGTCCCATATCCCGTTGGGTCCGTCAAAACGGCCGTTCTGATTGTAATCGATGTAAAACTCGGCCTCGATCGCCGTAACCAGGATGGTGTTCACCCCGTCCCGCGGATTATAGGTATGATGGGGCCCGTAGAATAAATCGGTTGCCCAACGCTCCGGCGTGCAGGGATGGAGGCAGGTATTGAATCCGCATTGATAATAAGCGCCCGGTCCCACATCCTGAGGGGCCGGTCCCTGGGTTTGCAGGGAGGCAACCGCCAGCCCCTGGGCATCTGTCCGGGCGGTAGGTGAAATCGTGCCCCCTTCGGTAAAGAAATTCACCGAGGTGCCTGGAGCGACAAAGTTGAAATATCGGTCGGCCAGAAAAGCGGTAATCCCGACATTGATCCCGTAACAATCAATCCCGGCCACGTTTAAACCGGCATTGGCGATGGCGATGGAAAAATTTCTCAAGGAGGGAAGACCCGCGCCGATGGAGATACCGATCGAAGCGGAAGTCAGGGTAAAATCATCCGGCAGAATGGCGGGGGTCCCGTTGTCGCTGAGGGTCGAGGTTTCATTAATCCTGATGGTAGAGGGGGGGGGCCGTAGCTGGAATATCCTCCACGGTCAGGTTGACGGAGGCAACGGCGTGAAGTCCCACCCGGGCCGTGATGATCGCCGTCCCCGAGTAATCCCCGGCGGTAAATTTGGCTGGCGCCAGTCCGCCGGTCGTCTCGACCGAAGGGGTAATCGCCGCTCCCAGCAGGTTGGTGGTGAAAGTAACCGGGGTGTGATCCCAGGCCAGGTTTCCCTGGGTGTCCAGAACCTGCGCGGTAACCGTCGCGCTCCCCTTGACCCGGATCATCGCAGCCGAAAGGCTGAGACTGGGAATGACCAGATCCAAAACCTTGATTTTCAAGCTCTTATCGGTCGAGCTGCCCGCCATGACCGTGATCGTCACTCCCGACGACCAGCCGGGAGTGGAAGCGGCGGTCAAGGTGGCCGTCGCCACTCCCCCCACGGTGTAAACCGGACTGTCAATGGAGGCTCCGGGAAGGGCCGAGGAGAATGTGACCTCGGTTCCGTCCGGGGCCAGTTCGCCCTCACCGTCCTTGATTTCGGCGGAGATCGAAGAAGCCCCGAAAATCGGGATCTGGGCGGGAGAAGCCGAGGCGATGATGGTGTAGGGTTGATCCGCGGAGGTGGCCTCGGTGAATTCCACCCTCAGGGTTTTCGAAAAGATATCGCTTTGCGCCTTAAGGGTAACCGTGCCGGCCGTGGTCCCGCTGGTCAGGGTGGTCCGGGCGATCCCGCTGGTGGTGGTAGTGGAAGCGGGGTAGACCGTTCCGCCCACCGCGGTTTCCAGGGAAAGGGTCACCGTCGTTCCATCCGCTACCAAACTCGAATCCCGGGTATTCACCAACTTGGCGGTAATGGTTGAGGTGGACAACCCGTTCGCCGGGATCGAGGTCGGATCGGCGCTCAGGGTAATGGTCACCCTGCCGGTGGACGTTCCGGGTGTGTTGTTATCGCTCCCGCCGCAGGCTGAAAAAACCAGCAAGAGCACCAGGCCGATAATTAAGCCGGAGCCCTTTATCTTTTTCATTTTGAAGCCATCCTTACCTTTCATTTTACCCCCCCGGTGCTTCCCCGGCAAACCCGGCCTTACGTTGCCGGAACCGCTTTCGTGATCTTGGTTTGAGCACTTACGGTCCCGATGTCGGCGGATATGGTTATATCACCTTCAAAACTCCCGTAAACCAGGATGTTGGCGGTGGCCACCCCGGCGTTGTCGGTCTTGATCGTGACATCGTTGCCCAGGGACCCGCCGAGGTCATCGATAATTTCCACCCCGTCGCAGCAGACCATGAATTCCACATCCACATTGTTCAGGGGGTTGTTGTCCTTGTCCACCACCACCGCCTTGGTGATGAAAACCATGTCCCCGGCCGAGGTATAGGTGGTATTTTCAGGCATGGTTATCGTGGAGCCGAATGGAGCCTGGTTGATGTCGCCGCAGCTCAGGGTCAGCAGCAAAACCCCGAGGATAAATACCCAGCCCTTACCCAGAAAAGCCTTGTCTTTTTTCATTATTATTACCTCCTTATTTTCGAAAATTTTCCCCGATTAACCGGGGCTCGATTTTTTCCAACCTGACTTTGCCGATTTCCTCCACGATTACGAAATTTATCCGGCCCGCGGTTACTTTCTTGTCCACCAAAATGATCGGAAACAGGTCCTCTTCGTTCAGCGGGGGGACCTGAGTCGGCAACCCCGCCCGCTGGATGAGGGAGACGATCCGCTCCACGGTCGGTCCTTTGCAGTAGCCCAATTTTTCCGAAAGCCGGGCGGCGAAAACCATCCCGATGGCCACCGCCTCCCCGTGCCGGTATTCCCGGTACCGGGACGAGGCCTCCAGGGCGTGCCCGATCGTGTGGCCGAAATTTAAAATCGTGCGCTTTCCGGTCTGCTCCCGCTCATCCTCTTCCACCACCGTGGCTTTATCGCAGGTCGAGCGCCGCACGATATAAAGAAGCGCCTCTTCCTCTTTGCGCAAAACCCGGTCGAGATTGCTTTCCAGGTAAAGGAAAAGCTTCTCATCCATTATTATCCCGTATTTTATCACCTCGGCCAATCCGGCGATGAATTCTTTCGGTTCCAGGGTTTTCAGGACCTCGACATCGCAGAAAACCATCCGGGGATGCCAGAAAGACCCGACCAGGTTCTTGCCCTGGGGGAGATTGACCCCGGTTTTGCCCCCGATCGCGGAATCCACCTGGGCGATCACCGTGGTGGGAATCTGGATGTAGTCGATTCCCCGCAGGTAGGTGGCCGCCACGAAACCGGTGACATCCCCGACCACCCCTCCTCCCAGGGCCGCCAGTCCGCCCTTGCGGTTGACCCCGAGCTCCAGGAGTCGATCGTAAATTTTCGTCACCTGTTCCAGGCTCTTGCTTTCCTCTCCGGCCGGGATCACCAAGTGGTCCACCTGGTATCCCGCCACCCGGAACCCTTTTTCCACAACCTCAAGATACCTCTTTTCCACCTGGGAATCGGTAATCACGGTCACCCTTTCCAATCGGTCCATCCGGCGGAGCACGGAGCCGATATCCTCCAGCCCCTCCCGGGTCAGGAAAATCGGGTAACTCTCGCTTTTCAGCCTGACTAAAATCTTTTCCATTTCAAAAAATCCTAGACACGGATATTCACGGATATAATCTGGTTTTTATTAATCATAAATTTTTTTACCTGTCTTTGATCCATCAA
>Ga0315289_10003393_pt1 | contig 24188 bp, 21 predicted proteins | sample YL17G11_40_MG_FD_203452 | JGI IMG/M metagenome (GOLD analysis project Ga0315289, IMG submission 203452) | Sediment microbial communities from Yellowstone Lake, YNP, Wyoming, USA - YL17G11_40 | ecosystem: Environmental > Aquatic > Freshwater > Lake > Sediment | place: USA: Wyoming | collected...
CTCTGGGAATACCGGGAACTGCTCTACAGTTTTGTTGCGCGGGACGTGAAGATCCGGTACAAACAGACCGCCCTTGGGTTTCTCTGGGCGATCATCCAGCCGCTCTTTCTGATGGTGGTCTTCACCCTGTTCTTCGGTGGGCTCGCAAAAATCCCGTCGGAAGGTATCCCGTATCCGCTCTTTTCTTTTGCCGCACTCATCCCCTGGACACTCTTTGCAGAAGGGCTCACCCGGTCTTCGACGAGCATGGTGAGCAACGCCGGAATCATGACGAAAGTATACTTCCCGCGCCTGATTATGCCAATCGCCGGCATTCTCTCTCCCCTTGTTGACTTTGCCATTGCCTTTGTCATCCTTATCCTCATGATGGCGTTCTATGGGTTTGTCCCGACTATCGCAATTGTACTTCTTCCGGCATTCATCCTGCTCGCCCTCTTGACGTCGCTTTCGGTCGGGCTCTGGCTCTCTGCGCTCAATGTCAAATACCGTGATTTCCAGTATACGATCCCGTTCCTCATCCAGCTCTGGCTCTTTGCATCGCCTGTTGTATATCCGAGCTCAATGCTCCCTGAGCAGTTCCAGCTCCTCTATGCATTAAATCCGATGGCGGGTGTCATTGAAGGGTTCCGCTGGGCGCTTCTCGGTACGACTCCACCTGGAGGAATGATCCTTGTCTCTACCGGTGTTGTCATTCTTCTTCTCACCGGAGGCTTGTACTATTTCAAAAGGATGGAGCAGTATTTCGCGGATGTGGTGTGAGATGAGGGCAATGCTTTTTTGTTTGGTGGTCTTCATAACTTCAATGTGATTGAAAAAATGTTTTCCCCTCCTTTGACTGATGCAGGATTGAACAAATTCATGAGTGACTGGAAAAAGGTTCCAAAATGAAATTAAAATATATTGGATCCTTTTTACGATCAAATAGAATTAATTCAAGAAGTGTATGGTAATGCATAAAGATGCAAAGATTTTTGTCGCAGGGCACACAGGTCTTTTAGGTTCAGTACTTATAAAAAAGTTAAAATCAGAGGGATATTGTGATATTATCACAATATCCCATAAAGAACTGGATTTGACTAATCAGAACGCGGTGGATGATTTTTTCCAGAAAGAAAGACCGGAATATGTGTTTCTTGCTGCCGGACTGGTGGGTGGCATTATGGCAAACAAGACGTACCCTGCCACATTTTTACATACCAATATTGCAATCCAGGACAATGTGTTCGAGGCAGCAACAAAAACTGAAGTAAAACACCTCGTCTTTTATGGCTCATCATGTATTTATCCGAAAAATTGTCCGCAGCCCATCAAAGAAGAATACCTGATGACCGGCGAAATTGAAGATACGAGCGAGGGTTATGCAATAGCAAAAACTGCCGGGATCATGGCATGCAAAACGTATAATAACCAGTTCAAGAATAACCGGTTTATTGCGCTGCTCCCGAATTCCATGTATGGTCCCAATGACCATTTTGACCTCGAAAACTCCCATGTCCTGTCGGCATTAATAAGAAAATTCCATGATGCAAAAACAGGGGCAGGTAAAAAAGTAACTCTCTGGGGGACCGGCAATCCTCAGAGAGAGTTTATTTTTCATGAAGATGTCGCAAACGCATCTGTTTTTGCAATGGAAAATGCCGACAAACTGAAAAACATGCATTATAATATTGGATCCGGCGTTGATTTTTCGATCAAAGAACTGGCACAGATGATATCGAAAATTGTTGGTTTCAAAGGAGAAATCGAATGGGATACAACGAAACCGGATGGGACTCAAAGAAAGCTCCTTGACAGCTCACGGTTTTTAGAACTTGGGTGGAAACCCCACACAGATATTAAAAAGGGCCTAAAAACTACGTATGAATGGTATGTAAATAATCTCCAGAATTGGATGCGTTAACATATCAACAACAGATACAAATAACGATTAAATTTTCGCAATTCCGATACCGGTTATTATCAATAAGATTTGATGAGACATATGTATATGAAATCGGATACAGCTTATATTTACATAAATTAAAAAATTCAGACGAATACAGCATAATGGTAAAAATCAAAACAATGATTACGGAGAATTAAAATGAAAATTTTGGTTACCGGCGGAGCTGGATATATCGGATCGGTTTTGGTTCCTGAATTACTTGGCAAAGGGCATGAAGTAATCGTTGTTGATAATTTTATGTACAATCAGCACTCGTTGCTGGATTGCTGCCATAATAAAAAATTAACAATTATCCGGGGGGACGTCCGAGATAAGACCCTTATTTCACAATGCATGCAGAACGTGGATGCGATTTTCCCGCTAGCCTGCCTGACCGGTGCGCCCCAGTGTTCCAAAGACCCCATCGGGGCTCAGACGATCAATTTTGATGCTATCAATATGATCCTCGAATTGCGCAAAAAAAACCAGAAGATAATATTTCCGACAACAAACAGTGGTTATGGTGTTGGTCAGGAAGGAATTTTCTGTACCGAAAAGACACCGCTCAATCCAATATCCCTCTACGGGCGTCTGAAAGTTGATATTGAAAAGCTTGTTCTGGAATCAGGCAATTCCCTGACCCTTCGGCTCGCGACTGTTATGGGAGTAAGTCCCCGGATGCGGCTCGATCTTCTTGTCAATGATTTTACCTACCGGGCAGTGAATGACCGGTTCCTGGTCTTATTTGAGTCTCATTTCAAAAGGAACTACGTCCATGTGAGGGACGTTGCGAAGGCATTTATCCATTGTCTTGACAACTTTGAGACGATGAAAAACGAACCATACAATGTCGGCCTCAGTGAAGCTAATCTGAGCAAATGGGAACTTTGTGAAGAGATTAAAAAACAGGTGCCTGACTTTTATTTTGTTGAGGCTGAAATTGGTGAAGACCCGGATAAAAGAGATTACATCGTAAGTAATGAGAAGATTGAAGCAACCGGCTTTACTGCCGATTACTCATTGCAACAATCTATAGCAGAATTAATCAAAGGATATCAGATTATTAAAAGGAACGAGTTTGCAAATGTTTAACGGGAAGCTGATGAATATGGAAGACAGTATAAGCAAAGAAAAAGTAAATTACCTGAAAACGAAGGCAAACCAAATTCGTAATTCTGTTTTGGATATGTGTGTCAAGGCAGGAACCGGGCACGTTACCTCAGCATTTTCCTGCACAGAGTTGCTGGTCGCTTTATATCATGGAGGAATACTTCGGTATGATATATCCAATCCAAAAAAGAAAGACCGTGACAGGTTCATTTTAAGTAAAGGTCAGGGAAGTGCAATTTTATACCCAATTCTTGCTGATGTGGGTTTTTTCCCCAAAGAAAAATTGAATGAATTTTGTCAGAAAGATGGAATGTTTGGTGTGCATTTACAGCATGACGTTCCTGGCGCAGAGATTACTTCTGGTTCACTGGGACATGGATTTGGAATAGCAGCAGGTATGGCTTTGGCAGCCAAAATGAATAATGAACAGTATTTTGTATTCACACTTCTTGGCGATGGAGAGTGCCATGAGGGATCGATATGGGAGACTGCAATGTTCGCCAGCCACCACCGGCTGAACAATTTGATAGCGATAGTAGACAGAAACTGGCTTTGTGCAACAGATTTTGTTGAAAATTCTGTCAGCTTGAATCCTCTCGACCAAAAGTGGATTTCATTTGGTTGGGATGTGGTAAATATAAATGGACATTCTTTTGAGGAGATTTTTGTCGCTCTTCATGGTTTCAGGTCAAACAAAAGAAATAAACCATTGATGATTATTGCTGATACCGTAAAAGGGAAGGGGATTTCTTTCATGGAGAACCAGATATTATGGCATGGAACAGCCCCCCAAGGACAAGAAGCAAAACAAGCAAAAAGGGAATTAAATACCGAAGGGTGTGATTGATGTGCTGACACAGCGAGACGCGTTTTTCGATAAACTGTATAAAATTGCGAAGAACGACCGGGACGTCATACTTATTTGTGCTGATATGGGTGCACCAAGTCTCGATAAGTTCAGAAGAGATCTGGGCAGTCAGTTCATAAATATCGGAATTGCCGAACAAAATATGATTACTGTCGCCTCGGGACTGGCATTGAGTGGGAAGAAAGTTTTTACGTATGCTATCATGCCGTTCGTTACATTGCGTTGTTATGAACAAATTAAGGTAGATATGTGTGCAATGGATATACCGGTGACATTGATAGGTGTGGGGGCCGGGTTCAGTTATGATGACTCCGGGCCGACACATCACGCAACGGAAGATATTGCAATAATGAGAGTCTTGCCAAATATTACCATACTAAATGTCACGGATAATATTATGGCTTCGGCTTGTGCTGACATAGCCTATAACTATACAACACCCCTTTACGTCAGATTAGACAGAGCGCCCCTTCCGGAAATTTATAGAACAAGCGAGAATTTTTCAAACGGCATATCTTGCCTGAGATCAGGTAAGGACGTATGTATTGTTGCGACGGGAAATATGGTTCACAACGCTTTAGAAATTGCCGACAAATTGCGAGAACATTCGATTGACGCAGCCGTTGTGGATTTATACAGGTTGAAGCCTGTTAATAGTGAATCACTCCTGAATTATCTCAAGCAATCAACTATGGTAGTGACATTAGAAGAACATCTTATCAATGGCGGGCTTGGCAGTATTGTTGCTGAGGTTATAGTTGATAATGATGTAAATATTCCGTTAAGACGTTTGGCAATACCTGATAAATATTGTTACACATACGGTGGCAGAGACACTATACAAAAAACTATTGGTTTGGATACTGAAGAGGTTGGAAAACGAATCCTGAAGTTGTTTGATAAGAAAAAGGTGAAACGTTTACGCAAGAATTAGACCTTCTCCTTGTCAATCCTGACGGAAAAAAGAAGACGTATGGCTCTTTATCTTCAACGCTGTCAGCAATAGAGCCGCCGATATGGTGCGGATTGACAGCAGCATTCGTCCGTGAGCATGATCACTCGGTAAAAATACTAGATGCTGAAGCAGAAAATCTGAATCCGGAACAGACCGCAGAAAAAATTGCAAATGAAAATCCATTGCTTGTAAATATTGTAGTAATGGGAATGAACCCCTCTGCATCATCAACTCCAAAAATGACAGCAGTAAGAGAAACAATTACTGCACTAAAAAAGATAAACTCACATATAAAAATAGTCCTTAGTGGACTTCACCCATCAGCACTTCCGGAAAAAACTCTCAAAGAAGAGAATGTACCTTTTGTCTGTGTTGGAGAGGGGTTTAATACAATACTCCAATTAATCGAACAACTGAAATCCGGAGAAAATAACTATAAAATCAATGGCCTGTGGTACGCAGAAAATGGAGAAATCAAAACAAATCCGCCAGCGGTTCCAATCCAAAATCTTGATGATCTCCCTTTTTCAGCATGGGATCTATTACCCATGGAGAAGTACAGAGCTCATAACTGGCATTGCTTTGAACATATCAATCAGAGGCAGCCCTACGCGGCCATTTTTACAAGCATCGGATGCCCATTTAATTGTATATATTGTAATATTCACGCACTGTATGGCGGTAAACCAAGTATCCGGTTCCGCAGTCCTGAAAAAGTAGTTGAGGAAATAGGATACCTCGTAGAGAATTATAAGGTTAAGAATATTAAGTTCCTCGATGAGTTATTCGCAATCAACGAAAGCCGGGTCATGCGCATTTGTGATTTGATTAATGAGAATGGCTATGATTTGAATATATGGGCATATGGTAGAGTTGATACAGTTAACGAAAGAATGCTCAAACATATGAAACAGGCGGGTATTAACTGGATTTGTTATGGTTTTGAATCTGCCAGTGAAAAAGTCCGAGAAGGTGTTAGCAAGAAAACCGGACCAGATAAAACAAAAAATGCCATTGAAATGACAAGAGTTGCTAATATTAATATTCTTGCCAATTTCCTTTTCGGTCTTCCAGATGATAATTATGAAACCATGCAAGCGACGTTAGATATGGCTAAAAAATATAATTTTGAATACGTAAATTTTTACACTGCCATGGCGTATCCTGGATCTCATTTGTACGAAGATGCTATTGATCAGGGGATCAAGCTGCCCGAAAACTGGAGTGGATTTGGACAGTATTCTCCAGAAGCATTGCCTCTCCCAACTAAATACCTATCCGCGGCAGAGGTTTTACAGTTTCGAGATAAATCATTTGAAGAATACTTCATTAACCCAAAGTACCTGAAAATGATACGAGAAAGATTTGGCAACGAAATTGAAGAGCATATCAAAGAAATGTTAAAATATAAGATAAAAAGAAAATATGCATAAAATCAGGGATTTTTTGTGATTATCTCTAGAACCCCGTATCGTATATCCTTTTTTGGTGGCGGAACAGATTATCCGGTGTGGTATGAAGAACACGGGGGTGCTGTGTTGGCCACCACAATAAATAAGTACAGCTATATCACCTGCCGGTATCTTCCGCCATTTTTTGAACATAAATACCGTATCGTTTATTCCAAGACAGAACACACACAAAGTATTTCTGAAATCCAGCACCCGTCTGTCAGAGCGACTCTCAATTTTATGGGCATTAATCGGGGGGTTGAAATACATCATGACGGGGATTTACCCGCAAGGACCGGCCTTGGTTCAAGTTCTTCATTCACGGTCGGCTTAATTCATTCCCTGTATGCCCTGAAAGGTAAGATGATATCAAAGCGCCAGCTGGCTCTTGATGCGATACATATCGAACAGGATATTCTTAAAGAAAATGTCGGGGCACAGGATCAGACAAGTGCAGCATTTGGTGGATTTAATAAAATTGAATTTGGAGGGGACCAGCACATTCAGATCCAGCCAATTACTATAAACCCCAAAAAATGTCGTTTGCTGCAGGACCATCTGATGTTATATTTCACTGGTTTTTCCAGAATTGCATCGGAAATTGCCGGTGAACAGATTAAGAAAATTCCGGATAAACAAAGCGAATTACATAAAATGCAGGGAATGGTTGACGAGGCAATTGGCATTCTGAATGGGGGGGACTCGGATATCTCGGACTTTGGGAAATTGCTGCACGAAAGCTGGATAATCAAAAGAAGTCTGACAGATAAAATTTCCACCCCACAAATCGATACAATATATAATGATGCTCTCGGAGCAGGTGCACTCGGAGGTAAATTACTTGGTGCAGGGGGAGGAGGATTTATCCTGCTCTTTGTAGAGCCGGAATTCCAACCTACAGTCAAAGAAAAATTGAAAAATTTATTATATGTACCATTTGAATTTGAAAATGCAGGTTCACAAATTATCTATTATGCACCAGAAAATAATTTTTAATGGTGTTTTACATATGAAACCTGATTTTAAAGAAATTGATGCCGTTATCCTTTGCGGGGGAAAAGGTACACGATTGCAACCAATGGTTTCTGATCGTCCGAAAGCTTTGGCAACATTTGGAGATACCACATTTCTTGACATCTTAATTGGTTTTCTTAAAAGGAACGGATTTAAAAATTTCATTCTCTGTGTCGGATACATGAAAGATCAGATTAAAGATCATTTTAAAAATACGGATGATAATGCTATCATATTTTCTGAAGAAAATGAGCCACTCGGGACCGGGGGGGCATTAAAAAATGCGATTCCGTTTGTTAAAAGTGAGACATTTTTAGTTATGAACGGAGATTCAATCTGCGATATAAACTTTCATGATTTTTATCATTTTCACAAAAATGCAAATGCAATTTTATCAATGGCTTTAGTGCGAACAAAAGAGACCAAGGATTTTGGCAGTGTCATTATGAATGAATCACATGAGATTACTAGCTTCAAAGAAAAAGTGGCAATCAGCAATCTCTGTTTGATTAATGCCGGGATATATTTTATGCAAAAAGACATCTTCTCATATATGCCAGATACCTCCAGATTCTCTTTGGAACATGACTTTTTCCCAAAAATGGTCGGCGAGCGATGTGTTGGATTTATCGTTCATAGTGAATTAATTGATATTGGAACACCGGACCGATATGAAAAGGCGGCCCATATCATCGAAGGTAGAGAATGAGGATTAGTTTTGGCGATTTGGTAATTGGAGATGTTGCCAAAAAATATTTCCAGCGGGTGTTTGACAAGAACTGGGCTTCAGAAGGAGATAATGTCAGGGAGTTCGAAGCGAAATTCGCAAAAAAATTCGGATATAAACATGCAATCGCAACAAGTTCCGGGACAGATGCGGACATTGTTTCCTGCGCAGCACTGTATGATCTTGGTGCAAACCGAGGAGATGAAATCATTGTCCCGGCATTATCTTTTGTAGCTACAGCAAATTCAATACTGGCCGCCGGATTCACTCCGAAATTTGTTGATGTTGAACTTGAGACTCTGAATATTGACGCTGCCAAAATCAAAGAAGCGATTACGGATAAAACGCGGGCCATAATGGTTGTCCATACCATGGGAAAACCCTGTGACATGGATCCCATCCTCAAAATCACAAAAAAACATCATTTAAAGATCATTGAAGATGCGTGTGAAGCCCACGGCGCAATGTACAAAGGTAAACTTGTCGGGAAAATTGGCGATATGGGTGCATTCAGTTTCTATACCGCCCATCAGATCGTCTGCGGTGAAGGCGGCATGGTTGTAACCGATGATGATAAACTTGCTGATATAGTCAGGTCAGTCAAGTCACACGGTCGTCCACCCGGAAGTATTTACTTCGATTTCCAGCGCATCGGTTTTAATTCAAAAATGAATGATATGGAAGCAGCCCTTGGGCTTGAAGGTATTGAAACCTTTGATGAATTTTTTAATAAACGTAAAAACAATTTGTACAAACTACTCGAATTAACCAAGGATTTATCAAAATACTGTTACTTTATCAAAGAAGAAAAATATGAAAAGATAAGCCCGCACGCATTTCCGATAGTATTGAAAGATAAAAAATACAACCGGAATAAACTTTATCAATTCTTGGAGTCAAAAGGCATCCAGTGTAAAACATTATTTGGTTCCCTCCCAACCCAGCACAATGCCTTCAAATTCCTGAACTACCGATACGGCGATTTCCCGGTAGCGGAATATGTCGGGGATAATGGTCTGCACTTTGGCATGCACCAGTATCTCGATGATGACGATATGCTCTTCATCAATCAGATGCTAAGGGAATACTTTACAGAGTTTGAGTAATATGGATTGCAAAGAACCTTTAATTTTTGAATATATCGAAGGAAGTATTCTCATAAAAAAAGAACTACAAAAAAAATATATTCCCGAAATTGCCCGGGTTGCCGATGTTATTCTCAATGCCTGCAGAAACGGCAATACCATCTTCTGGTTCGGCAACGGTGGCAGTGCCGCCGATGCCCAGCACCTTGCATGTGAGCTGGTGAGCAGGTTTTTACTTGAGCGAAAAGCACTCGCCTCAATTGCACTGACAACAAATACTTCAGAGCTGACCGCAATTGCAAACGACTATTCTTTTGATCAAGTCTTTGCACGACAGGTTGAAGCATTGGTTAATCCGGGTGATGTGGTTATTGGCATCAGCACAAGCGGGAATTCTCCAAACGTCATCGAAGGTATCCGGACGGCAAAACTACTTGGTGCGATCACCGTTGCATTTACGGGAGCAAAAGGTGGAAAACTTCGCGGAGAAGCGGATTATCTTATTATGGTACCATCTGACGATACCCCGCATATCCAGGAATCTCATATAATGATCGGCCATGTGCTCTGTTATCTGGTGGAGAAGGAGTTATTCGGAGAGAATGAAAAATAAAGCGATTTTTCTTGATAGAGACGGAATAATAAATATCGATGTGCATTATCTGGATGATCCCGATAAATTTGAGATGTATCCCGGTGTTCAGATAGGCGTGAAGAAACTTCAGGAGAACGGGTTTAAAATAATTGTTATAACAAATCAATCCGGCATTGCGCGAGGATATTTCACAGAAGAGCGATTATCAAATATTCATGAAAGAATGAAACAAGAATTTAAAAGATTTGGCGTGACGCTGGATGGGATATATTATTGTCCGCATCACCCGGATGACGAATGCAACTGCAGGAAACCCAATACAGGATTATTTGAAAAGGCTATTCATGAGCACAATATTGATGTTAAAAAATCGTATATGCTTGGGGATAAAATTCTTGATGTCGGTGCCGGGAAAAAGATAAGCGTATTGATTGTCCTGATCCCAGAGCCGCATTTAAGGGAGGATTTTCTATCCCAGAAAAATGAATGGGAATACAATCCTGATTATGTCGCAGACGATTTTCTGGATGCAGTGGAATGGATTTTGAATATGGATGGCAACTGATATGCCCTCTCATTACATGTTGTATTCTGGAATACGAACTGGAATCAAGAAAATTCCATGGATGCGCATTTTTAAACTCTCTTTAAAAAGTGCGGAAAAGATTCTTTAATTGATCATCACGTGTATTATTATAGAATCCGGTTATAGGAAACGATTCATCTCATGTCATCCGATAATATTGCCATTTGCGTCAGACATATCGGCAAACAATACCGCCTCGGTGGACCGCAGGAAAAGTACCATACCATCCGCGATGCGATTGTAAATTCAGTGAAGGCGCCTTTCAAAACATTTCATCGTGCTCCACCCGAGGAAGAGTTCTGGGCGCTAAAGGATGTCTCATTTGAAGTGAAAAAAGGCGAAGTTATTGGGATAATCGGGAGGAATGGTGCAGGGAAGAGCACACTCCTCAAGATCCTGTCACGAATTACCACACCCACTGAGGGTGAAGTAGATATTTATGGGCGTGTCGGTTCTCTCCTTGAAGTGGGAACCGGATTTCACCCTGAACTCACCGGACGCGAAAATATTTTTCTATCTGGTTCCATTCTCGGGATGAGGAAACGAGAGATCGAAAAGAAATTCGATGAAATCGTCAGGTTTGCAGAAATAGAGAAGTTCATCGATACCCCGGTGAAACGGTATTCGAGCGGGATGTATGTCCGGCTTGCCTTTGCAGTGGCGGCGCATCTGGATCCGGAGATCCTCGTCGTGGATGAGGTGCTGGCGGTGGGGGATTTAGCATTTCAGAAGAAGTGCCTTGGGAAGATGAAAGATGTTGCCAAGGGAGGACGCACAGTGCTGTTTGTGAGCCATAATATGGGCGCAATCCGCAGTTTGTGTGAAATTGCTATCCTTTTAAATAATGGTAAAATAATGAAAACAGGAACCGCCGATGAAGTTGTCAGGGTTTATGAAGAGAGTCAGATAAATCATTTAAATGCGTTTTCTTTTGTAGTAGAGAGACCTCCTGAAGATATTAAAAAAATACCGTTCTGTGTAAGTCGTGTTGAGATGCTAAATGCTTTGGGAAAAAATACTAATCTTTTCAGATATAACGAAAAAATAATTTTAATCGTGGATTTTGCCGGTGATCTTGCAGGAAGTCATTTTAGTTCAGAGTTCTATATTTACAATGAATTGGGACAGCTTGTAACTGTCGGGACATCGGGTGCCTATCATGGAATTTATTTCAACGAAAATGTCAGAAAGATTAGGATCGAAATTGGGCCCCTCATCCTTACGAGCGGAGATTATAGAATTTTTTTTAGCATAATGGCGGGAGATGATCGAGTTGATACTTGGGAAAACGCTATCAATTTTACCATTATTGAGTGTCATCCCTACGCCAAAAGCCATAATATAGCGGCTGTAAACGAGGGAGTATTTATTATAGGTCAATCATTCAGTGAGGAGTCATGATGAACTCTGCGAAAACAGGATCTAAAGTATTGGAAATTTGGAGGAACTTATAAAATGGAGAATATCCTCTCTAAAAGCAACGATAGTAATCAAAAGAAAGACATAACTAATCCAATGGTTACTATCATAACTCCAGTATTTAATGGAAGCAAGTATCTGGAAATCTCGATTCAAAGCGTTTTGATGCAGAGCTATCCTAATACAGAGCATGTCTTTGCTGATGGCGGTTCAACTGACGGTACTGTAGAAATTTTATTAAAATTCCACACAAAATATCCTGACAAGGTACGGTTTATCTCAGAACCTGACAAAGGATCGGGAGATGCAATGAACAAGTGCTTAAGAATGGCTAAAGGAGAGATTTTTGCTTTTTTAGGTTCAGATGATATGTCTGAACCTGATGCCATCCTGAATGTGGTGGAATTCTTCAGGTCAAATCCGGATGCTTACTTTGTATTTGGAGCCTGTAATTATATCAATGAAAAAGGCGAGATAATTGTAAGAGCTGCAACCAAGGATTTTAATTTTAATGAAATACTTAACAATGGATGTTACGTACCTACCCCCTCATCATTTTATAGACGCAGGGTTGTCGAAACGGTGGGTTATTATGATGCCCTGGGGAATGATCTTGATTATCTGCTACGGGTAGCGAAAGTTTTTAAAATATATCGGATTGATAAAGTCCTCTCCAATTTTAGAATACATGAAGGGAGTGCGACAACTGGTACAAGAAAAGATATACGTAAAATGTGGTCATGGGAAGATTGCAAAGCAAGTAGAAAGTATGGTGGACGATTTTTTTCAAGGTATTGCAGAAGATACTATAAGCAGGTTATACTGGAACCATTCCAACCAATTATAAATGCTGTTTACCCCGTTTTAAAACGAATGAAAACAGCGATTGTAAGAAATAAAAAGTAAATGATGGTATCGAACCAGGGATTTCGAACCCTCCATAGATTTTGTAAGGAATAAATTTATGACCTGCGGCACAACACAAATCCAAACATCGTCAGTAGTGCCGCACCAGAGCCAATTATATGCCACTGCATGTTATTTTTTTCGTTTCCTCTCCCGGATTAAAAACTATCCCGTGCCATTATGAATTTCCAGATATACTATGGTTCATTTCCAGATCACGGGGATGAGCAACGGCATATAAAATTCTATGATGGACGTCAGGAAAATCACTGGGAATGAGCAAAAGTTGAACATTATCAACCATCCCTTCTTCGATCTCCTCCGATAGTATGATGGGGGGAGGGAAAATAAATTTTTTAAGCCACTCTTTAACGGCTTTCCCTTTTGGTGTCAGGTCAAGAATTTTTCCTACCCCCCCGATGAAAGTCTGCGGAATCTTCTCCTTGAGGGATCTACCACGCGGTTTCGTAACAGGGAAAGCGCCGAAAAGTTCAGCATCAAAATTGTGTTGTTTCAATAATTTAAAAAGTTCCGGGGCGGAATAATACCTGTTGCTAAGACGGCTTCCTTGAAATCCGGGTTGATCCCTGTTAGGCGAATTAAGTATGAGTGTCCCATCTTTCTTGAGGACACGGCGGCACTCATCAATAAAAACAGGCAAGTCCAGATAAATGATGGCAGCTAAGCAGACAACCACATCAAAACAACCATTCCTAAAGGGTAACTTATGAGCATCCATAAGAGTAAGCCCCACTCCCCCCCTGTAATGTTCTTGGGCTACTCGTAAGATATCCCGCGTAATGTCTCCGCCAACCACCTGTTTTGCAGATCTGGATAAGTAACCCAAGCCAAGACCCGGACCACAACCTACTTCCAACACTCTCTTTCCTGAAACGAATTTGGAAGTGAAATAATAGCGATGACAAATAATCTGTAACTGGTCTTTAGTTACCTTAGTTCCCGGCATCTCAGTTTCAGATATGAAATTTTTCCACATGTTTCCTTCAATACTACAGATAAGATTCCTTTTAAACAATTATCATCTTGTATTTGATCTCAGATTGCGACATCATTTTATGGAGTTTTCAGAAAATATGTGAAACAATTTCTCATCGTCTTTATCCTCACTCTTCATGAGGAATAAATTTATATGGTCATTTTTACCTTTACAAATGTTCATTATCTCATCAACACTGTTGATCTTCAGATAGGCTTTATTGGAAGAATTATCATGCATAGAGTAGTCGTGTCCAATGACAAATATTGAAAATTGATAATCTTCCAAAAGTCGACGGACGAACTCCTCAGGAGAACCTCCCATTTCTCTGATTAAAAGGGGGAAAAACTCAACAAACATTTTTAAATTTTTACTTTCATGTATTATTCTGTTCATTCCAGAAAGAGCCAACAATTCAGCTCCTTCGACATCCATTTTAATAACATTGATTGGTTGGTTTAAATCTTTAAAATAATCATCCAGTGAGACCGCTTCAATCTCTATGAAATCCTTTTTGTTGTCAATAAAATCAGGTCTGTATTCTTTAATACCACCATATTGATTTATTGTGTGATGTCCTGTATCATAGGGGCATATATACAATTTAACCGTGCCTGCCCTATCTGATACAGCTTTTTGTGCAGCAAAAACATTATCATAGCTATTTAATTCTATATTTTTAAGTAAAAAATTAAAATTTTTTGGTTCGGGCTCAAAGGAATAAACTTTTCCTTTCTTACCCGTAAGCTTTGCTGCAAGAAGGGTAAAATAACCGATATTAGTCCCGCAGTCAACAACAATATCTCCTTCATTAACAACCTTTTTAAATAAAATTGTTGTGAATTCTTCATGAATTCGGTTAACGGCATAATATCGGAAAGTCATTCCATGGCTTTTATCATGAATGTTGAGATACATTTTACTTCCTTGAACCTCTAAAATATCATTTTCCGGCCAAAAAAATCCATATAAATAATCATAAACTGGCATCATACCAGGAATTTTTCCCAGTCCTATCCCTGAAAAAGCACTTCGACTTTTTACTAGAATTGAGAATGGAATTGATTTTAATTTCTCCAACATTTATTTACCTCTTCCATCACGAAGATAGAAATTCTGAACCATATCGATCACATATTCTGTTTTTTCATCGGTTAATTCAGGATATAATGGTAAAGATAAAACTTCCATTGATAGTAGTTCGGTCTTTGGTAAATGATATTGTGATAGTTTTAAGGGTTTATGATGGTGTGTGGGTTTCGGCCATGAAATCAGGGTTTCAATACCTTTTTCCTTGAGGAATTCAAATAATTGGTCTCTTTTTCTCGTTCGAATAACATAATTTTGGAAAACATCAAAATGATCTCCTTCAGTCACTGGTTTTGGAGGTAATGTGATGGCACCTGTGTTTTCAAGACCTTTTTGATACATGCCAGCAATTTCCCGCCGGCGTTCGATCCAAAGGGGGAGATACTTCATTTTGACATTAAGCATGGCAGCCTGAATATTATCCAGACGGCTATTATACCCATACATCCGAATCTCGCCCGTGGCTCTCACATACCCATGATCCCGCAATAACCGAACCGTCTCAGCAATTGTATCATCATTTGTGACAAGTGCCCCGCCATCCCCGGCACACCCTAAGATTTTCGCTGGATAGAAACTGAAACATCCCGTCAGACCAATCGAACCCGCATTTTTCGTGTTATATGTTGCGCCTAGCGACTGGGCCGAATCCTCAATGACTACGAGGTTATGCTTGACGGCTATTTCCATAAGGGGCTTCATATCACAAATCCGACCATTCAGATGAACCGGGATAATGGCCTTTGTTCTGGAGGTAATCACCTTTTCCAGCTGGCTGACATCCATATTCATATCCTCGCCTACATCAACGAGGACCGGTGTAGCACCACAATAGTGTATTGCAGCAATTGTTGCAACAAAAGTATGAGATACAGTAATAACTTCGTCTCCGGGTTTGATACCAGCCGCCTTCAGGGAGAAAAAAAGGGCGTCAGTTCCGCTGTTCAGACTGATAGCATGTTTTACACCGACAAATAATGCAAGGGATGCTTCGAAATCCTCCACCTGTTGCCGCATAATGAGATCGCCATGAGAGAGGCAGTCTGTTATGGATGCGAGGGTTTCGTCCCATATCCTTCGATAATGTTCCGGATAATCTACAAACCTGACATTATACGTCATTTTTATTTTCTCATAATCTTCCTGATTGCGGATACTATGTCAGATTCTTTCTTATAATACGTTAACTCCAGAAATTTGCTTGCAGGTGCCGGGAGATCTGGTAACGTAATCCGCGTCACAGGCGCTTTGAGATGTAAAGAAAATTCCTGCTCAGCGATCTGCGCTGCTATCTCAGCGGCAAATCCGCAGGTTCTCCAGCCACCATCTGCAATAATCACCCGTCCTGTTTTTTCCACCGAAGAAAAAATGAGTGAATCATCAAGTGGTTTTAAAGAACGCACGTCAATTACTTCCACATCAATCCCCTGTTTTCCAACCAGTGCTGCCGCCCTGAGTGCTTCATGAACCATCCATGACGATGCAATAACGGTGACATCATCTCCAGGTCTTCGTATCACACCTTTTCCCAACGGGACATCATACATGGGTTCAGGTACATTTCCCTTGAGAGGATACAGCCACCGGTCATCAATAAAAACGACAGGGTTTTTTTCCTTCATACTTGCAATAAGCAAACCTTTCGCATCAAAAGGAGTACTTGGCATAACCACCTTCAAACCGGGAATGTGTGTGAAAATTGCATGCAGTGCCTGGGAATGCTGGGCTGCCTGTTCTCCCCCACGGTTAATAATTGCCCAGATAATCATTGGAACCGTCAGCTGCTCACCAAACATAAAATCCCAGCATGCTGCATGATTTGCGATAGGATCCATCGCATAATACATGAAATCCATCCGGGGATGTTCAACTATGGGGTGAAGTCCAGCCAATGCAGCACCCACAGCTACCCCCGTAATGCCACATTCTGAAACAGGTGTGTCGATTATCCTTTGATCCCCAAACCGTTCAAGAAGACCTTGTGTTGTGGTTCCAACATACCAAGGGCTTGTCACTCCCTGACCTATAAGAAATGCATGATCGTAATGTTCTAAAATTTGATGCAACGCATCATTGATAGCGGAGGCATACGTTAATTCACGCACGAGGGTCCCTCATTATTTTTGGTATTGACTGCAAAAAGTTCGGAAGCATCGGGGTATGGACTTTTTTTAGCATTTATCAGGCATTCTTCAATTTCTTCATCAATTTTTGCTATAATCTCTCTTTTTTCTTCGGGGGATAATATTTTATTTCTGAATAATTGTTTCTCAAACTTTTTTATCGGGCATTTATTCATCCATACATCAAATTCCTTCTGATTTCTGAGCCCTTTTTCAAGGTCATAATTTGAACCAACATGACCTCTCCATCGGTATGTCATACATTCAATAAAACCGGGACCTTTTTTCAATCTCGCAGCGTTAATTGCAGTATTGGCTGATTCATAAACCCTGAGGACATCATTCCCATCAATGCGTTTACTTGGGATCTTAAAAGCACGCGGAATCTGGAAAATTTTGGTATTTGCACAACATGATGAAATCGGCATATGGGTGGAATACAGGTTATTTTCACATACAAAAAGTATTGGAAGTTTTTTCAATGAGGCAAAATTAAGCGCTTCATAAAAAACCCCCTCGTTTGTTGCACCATCTCCAAAAAATGCAACTGCAACTCTGTCGGTTTTTTGAATTGAAAACGAAAGGGCTGCACCTACCGCAAGTGGTATAGAGCCGGCGACGATTGCTGAACTCCCAGGTAAACCTTTTTGCGGAAATGCAAGATGCATCGATCCCCCTCTGCCATGACAACATCCACTCTCCTTCCCGTACAATTCCGCCATGAGCTTGAGGATATCACCGCTTTTGGCAATATAGTGCCCATGGGATCGATGAGTGCTGAATACCCAGTCGTCGTCCCGTAGTGCCGAACAAACACCAGTCGCTACAGCTTCTTGACCGGTATAGAGATGACATGGACAAATAATTTCATTTTGAGAAATTAAATCTGCAACTTTCTCCTCAAATCGTCGGATTTTTTGCATTGTTGTATATAATTTAATAAAAAATGTTTTTGATTGTATTTCGGGAAATCTCTCATAAAATATCAAGAAATCCCTATCCATATTTAATTCTCTCCTCAAATCCAAAATTCCGGTACCACTGGATATATTCTTTTAATCCTTGATCCAGATTATATTCTGATTCCCACCCCAGAATTTCCTTTGCTTTTTCTGCATTGGCGATGAGACGCTTTACTTCACCAATTCTCGCTTCAACATGTACAGGGTTTATTTTACCTTTCTTCCCGCAATACGTGCAGATTTTATCGGCTAATTCGACAATGCTAACTTCTTTTCCAGTACCAAAATTAATGGGTTCGGGGAGTTGATTTGGATAGTTTAGAACCAAGTCATAAGCTCTTACAACGTCCTTGATATATGTATAGTCCCGGGTCTGCAAACCATCACCATATATAATCGGAGGAATATTGTTTAAAATTCTCCTCGTAAAAATCGATATTACGCCTCCATACCCTTGATCTCTCTGTCTCGGCCCAAAAATATTAAAAAAACGTAAAATATTAATATTCATGCCATATGTCTGGTTATATGCATAACACATCCTATCGGCCGCAATTTTACTTGCCCCATAAGGATGTGGAGCATTTAATGGATGATCTTCATCAATGGGAACATGGATTGCACTTCCATACACTTCACTGGTTGAAGCATGAATAACCTTTTTTGCGTCGTGCATCCGGGCAACTTCAAGGATATTCTGTGTTCCCATTACGTTTATATCATAAGTAAGTTTTGGCTCGATGTATGAACGATCCACATGTATCTGGGCAGCGAGATGGAATACCGTATCAACGTCAGACATAACTTTTTCAAGGAGATTATAATCTCTGATATCACCGTTAATCAATTTGAAATTGCGAAAATCTAAAAGAGACCTGACATTCATCAGGTTTCCATTCATAAAATTGTCAAAACACAATACTGTGTGTCCATCTTTGGTATATTTTTCGCATAAATGACTTCCTATAAAACCCGCTCCTCCAGTAATTAAAATTCTCATGATTACACCAAAAAATTCATTTTATTATCACTTGTTTATAGAGATGTTCAATTTTTCCAATTTTTAACACAATTATTCCGTTCTTAAATAATTAAAGTATTCCGAACGTATTTCACACAAAGTGCGGTGAAATGTGAAAAACCCAGGGCTGCTGATACGATTCACTGCTTCCGGCATGAGCTCTTTTGAATTACTGATCAGCCCCTCCCTGAATATTGGAATAAGATCCGGACTACCCATCCCCCATCACGAATTTATAAGGAATCCAAATGAAAAAATAGGGACCTGGACGCATTCTCCAACAATGCATCGTTGTTTCGGCTCGAGATACCTATCGTTATCGATATGAAGTGTGGATCACAGGTAATCGGAATCTATCAATGAAGACTGAGACAATCTCTCTGGATACAGGTAAGAAATCTCCAGTAAAATAGAGATACTGCCCCACATCAAGAATACCATGTATTATTATAATATATCTTATCATCTAATATCGGCATTGTTTGATTAAAATATCCATTGAATATAATCCGAAATGTGTTAACTGGAGTCATATTATTTTTTAGATGGATTCCCTTATATTCTGGAAGATAATAGGCAATTATGTTAGGCATTGCTTCTAAAAATTTATCATCATAATTGATTTCACAATATTCTTGGAATTTAGATCCATGATCGGACTGAATGATGATTATTGGCGGTTTTTTTGATTGGGAAATAATTTTTTCAATTGTTTTTTCTGTAAGATTATTTATATATATAAGTTGATTTAAATATGCAGCTTTCTGTATTTCGCAAGATCGATTTTGCGAAACCGATATTGCTTCGCCATATTTCCCAAATACATAGGGGGGGTGTGGAGCTATAATGTGTGCAAAGACAAATTTTTTTCCAGAGATTGTTGGTACCCCCGATAATTCTTCAAATGAATTTTGAATACGCATACGATCAAAAAATCCGCTTAAAGAAGAAAAAGTATTTTCATAAAAGAAAATTGGTATTGGTGTATCTGAAATTAATTTATTTTCAAATTCAGTAAAAATATATTTGTTTAATGTGTAATCGGCATTTTTATTAAAATCAGTTAACAAAAAACCTGATTTGAGAAATATAAATTTATAGCCTTGCGATTTGAGGAATTTTATTGAATAACCATTTTCAATAAGGTTTACCAATTCTTTTCCTTTTGGATCATTCCTGTTTGGCCAATCAAGGTCGATTAAATTTTCATCGAGATAGGAACTATTTAATGATGATGCAAGGGATAACATTGATGTTTGATAATTACTTGTACTATTTTTTACAATGTAAAATCCCCGTTGAGATAAATTTGATAGAAAAGGAGTATTATCATAGTCATATAATTTCCGAAGGGTCTCTTCGCCAGCATAACCATCAAGTATGATATAATAAATATCTGGGTTTGAGTTATTATTAAGAACAGGTGAAAAATTTTTTCCAGGATTCACTGGAATAAATAAAGAATAATTAATAACGATATTTCCAACACTGATGACGATGAGTATTATAGATATAAAATTTAAAATTTTTGTTATATCTGTGTATGTGTGCATTTTCGTTATTAAATAAAAACCACAACAGAATACAATAAAATAAATCAAAACAATAAGTTGTGGAAACCGGTCTAACAATAGATCACCAATTTGCAGAGGTCCAAGTTTATTCAAAATAATACCGAAAGAGTAAAACAAAAAAATTCCATATGATAAAATAATTCCCCAACGAAAAATATCCTTTTCAGTTATATGAATTATAAAATACACAGATAAAATGATTGATAATGTAAAAAATATTGGGCGTATTAATTCATTCAACGATGTTTCAACAAGATTATTTGAAAATAAAAATAATATTGGATATAATCCAAATAAAATGGGATGAAAGGGAAAATTCAATTTTAACATTTATTTCTCCTATTTTCCATCAGATAAATAATTCTTCCGGAATTCTCGACGTTTTGATGATCGAGGATCGAAAACTTTTCTTGAAATATCGTTTCAAATTTATCCTTTGAGTAATCATGAAATATTCTATCATATTTTAATAATCGCTGAGCTTGAGGGTCATCTACTGGAATAAATTCGATGATAAGATGATTAGACATCTTAGAAAAAAATTCCATAATCAGATCAAGAGGAATATTATTCGAAATAATTAAGTGATGCATTAGTCCAAGACATAGGATTAAATCTGCCCTTCCACGTGACAGAAAAGATGTTCTTTCTTCATTATTCCACCCCGTATCGGGACTTGGATTAATTAAATCTACACATAAGGGTAGTATATGTTCCTCATGGTTCTCTTTTGTGTGCAAATAATTCATTTCAACACATGATGGATCGATATCAACACTTATACAATCAATTAAATTATTGGACGCTAATCGACTAAAAATTCCAATATTCGAACCCAAATCCCAAATAATTTTTGGTTGAATTCGATGAACATATTCCCGAACGATAGATTTTTTTTGGAGAAATTCATCATTTGAATATTTATTAACATTATAATAGTCTAACCACGCAGTCTTTTCCGGTTTCCATGAAAGTTTAGTTATTGTACTTTTTAAATTGTCCAATAACCCAAATAGGGAGGTAGAATCAATTGTTTTTATAGTACTATGCTTGATCGATTTCTCGTTCATGTTCAATGCATGTAAGTGAATGTGAAGTGCAAGAGAGAAATTTAACCATGATGATTTCGGCAATAGCTTACTTGCCAGGTCTAATGGGATTCCATCTAAATAATCTTTTAAGAGTTGATTTAGTCTGACATCTCTTAAGCTCATCAATGCCAAAGGAGATAGAAAGTGCTGACAGAATTGCCTGTATGCAACCCAAGGGCTACCTTCAACATACTTTTCAAATGATAAAGTATCAATGAATATTGGTTTTCCTCTGAGAAACTGAACATTGAATCCATTTGCATCTTTCAGTATCAATCCGTACTTTAAAGCAATATTTTGAACCTCCAATGTAAGAAGTGCAGCATCTTTTAGTTGGCTGAAAGACCATTCATAAGGATATGATATGAATGGAACCTTGATTGGTTTTATGATTTTATAACAAAGTTCAGGTTTTGACGTGTCGATGAACACTTCTTCATGGGATACTAATAATGCTCTGGAAACAAGTTCATGATAAAGTCCCGTTGTCATGAGGGCTTCATAATGTTCTTTATAAACGTAATTAATCTGGCGAAAAATTTCTCCTTTGTATGTAAAAATAAAACCACTAGGATCACGGAATGATGATCCTGATACATCATGAGATCTCATCTATTTCATCTCATGGATTTTCTCTTGAATTTTTTTCCTTATCTGGGTCCAATATATCTTTATTGCATATATCAATCCAAGGACTGATGCTATTGTAACCTGCCACACCATGCTAGCGAAACCAGGATCGAGATAGGCTGATGCTATTCCTACGTTAATCCATAGAATCAAAATAATAAGGAAAAATAACCTTAAAAATTTCATTACACTTACCAATAAGGTTAAATTGTAAAATAATGTATCGATTCTACTATTTTTGATTTAAATAGCACTCTAACCTTAAAACCTCCCAAATTTATTGTACCCGCCCATTTTGACTTCAAGGCTTATCTGATCACATTCTGTCTTCATTTTTATGTTCAATGAGTTCCTCATACAATGTACCCATCTTTTTCATTTCCTTCTCCCAGTTGTTCCTCTCTTCAATTATCTGCCGACAAACGTGTCCAAACTTTTTTCTCTCATTTTCATTCTGCAAAAGATAGACAATCCTTGAAGCCAGAGCATGAGGATCTCTCATGGGGACGATGAAACCATTTACACCATCTTCCACCCACTTCCTGTTATCCCCAAAATCGGTAATTATTACTGGCAATCCACATGCCATCGCTTCCGCGGTACTTGCAGCAAGCCCTGCATCCGAAAGTGAAGTAGATACAAAAATATCTGCAGAAGTTAAATAGTTGGGAAGCTCATCGTTTGGAATCCAGCCTGCAAATTTCACACTCTCCGAAACCCCTAGTGATTTTGCCAATTCTTTTAACTTTACCGCTTGGGAACCCACCCCGGCAATTACGAATATAACTTCCGGGAATTCCTTTAGCACGAGGGGTATAGCGGTAATCAATGATTCAACATCGCAGTCGGAATCAAGGCGTCTCGAACTTATTATTATGGGGGCACCAGGAATTCCAAGTTCCTTTCTGATTTGAATGTCCTTTTGTCCCGGGTTAAATTTTTGAGTATCTATTCCGAAGTAGATAAGTCTAATCTTCCCCGGGTCTGCCCCCAGTTCTATCAATGGCTTTTTTATATGCTCTGCATCGCACGTTATTAAATCCGCCTTTTTTAGGACATTTTTTACAATATACCTCGATATCTTGGATTTTTTCGGTGCAATCAAAACATCAGAGCCCCAGGGGGTAACAACTAACGGATGAAATCTATTAATCAGACCTAATAAAGCGAGATCACTAATCTGATGAACATGGATAATGTCAGGATTTATAGATTTAATAAGTCTATTAAACTGGATCACCAGTGGTATTGAATTTATTATATAATTTACCGTTCGGGTATGTGGGCCAAATCTTTTGAGCAAATGTATATTTATTTTCTCGAAGCCAACCAGAGATAATTTATCAGATGATATTATGAGATGCACTTCGTGTCCGGCATCTGCAAAATATCTTATCCAGCGCTGGGTGTGCTCTGGTCCTGGTGTTGCGGGAGCGATATAACATATTTTCATCGTAATTATGCCTCATATATTGTATCTTTTTTAAAACCATTATTGTATGCCACTTCGTCAAAATGGATACTGAATTTGAAGGATTTTCATTGGTAGTAGTACGTGTATAAATGATCTCCCGAAAGATACCTGAATAGTTACTTCTCATCTTTACATTGCCGTCATTTCATAATGTAACCACTTGCGATGTTTCGATTTTGGATATAACTGCATCATTGTCAAAAATCTTATTTGTTTTTTCAATAATTTTGGAAATCCCTTCCCTATTCTTTAGAGAGACATCAGCAGACAAAGCAGATCTAGAATATATGAAACCAGGGGTCAGTTCTTTTTCTTTATAAAACAGACCTCCTTTGATGGCATGCATATTCCTTTTTCCCTGGCTTATCATTATATCTATGCCGTAATAATGGTCTGTATATATTGGTAAATTATTTTCGCCATATTTGCTCAACCACTTCGCACCATAGCTATCCTGATCATGCACATATAAAAGGTTATATATTTGCCCCTCCGAATTTAAAATAATTTGTCGTTGAACACCAAATAAATTGTACATAACTCCTGTTGAACACATAAAATAAGGAACTAACACCAACAATATGATA